>Ga0209480_10000438_pt1 | contig 35309 bp, 30 predicted proteins | sample JI61114C2DNA_FD_187501 | JGI IMG/M metagenome (GOLD analysis project Ga0209480, IMG submission 187501) | Wastewater effluent complex algal communities from Wisconsin, to seasonally profile nutrient transformation and Carbon sequestration -... | ecosystem: Engineered > WWTP > Effluent > Algae... | reverse complement strand
TATTGCTCAAGCTCAAGTTGAGAAAGTAGAAGCCTGGGTGACTGCGCACTGCCATTTCTTGCCGGGGCGACTTGATAAGCAAATGTGTTGCGAGCAAATCACTGTAAAGTGGTCCGGTCAATCTTTTAAGTCTGAAGGTCTGGCCAGTGTCGTTACTCCACTGGTAATTCCAGAATTGCCATCATGGTTATTTGCTGGTAGCACGCATCTTACTCGCGCTGTTGTTGAGCCGTTCTTAGCGTACTTAGACCACTTACTGATTGATAGTCGCTTTAGTGACGACACTGCTGTCTGTGAAGAGCGTCTCACTGCCCTCAAGTCAAAGTGGCAGATCGCCATTGACCTGGCTGACCGAGCCGTTGTGGTTGATCTTGCCTGGTTGACTTTATCGGCCTGGAGGAAGGCGATCGCTCTTGCATTTGATGATACTGATGTTTCAATCAAACCGAGTCGATTGCAAGCTGTAAAAGCTATTACCATTAACTATGGTGGTGATGCTAAAGGCTTCAGTCAGGCTCTTTTGTTGGCCAGTTGGTTGACTTCACGTATCAAACTTGAACCTACTGCAGCCAGTCTATCCAGCAGCGGTTGGCAGGCTCAGTACAGTAAACCAGGTTCTACCGAGACTATGCAGGTCAATCTAGTGTCTGTGGCAGATTCTTGTACTGGTATTAACAGTTTCGAGATGACTTTCACTGATGGTAGCGATAAGCTCAATGTCGATTTTGTCAGTGGCGCTTTGAAAGTTAGCAATGCTGGAAATTATGAGTATATGGAGCTACCCTGGTCTAGCGCTCGCGATAAAGAAGGTTCTGTAGAGCCAGTCTTCAATGAGTTAGTTGACTTTGCCTTTGAGCACTATGCTAAAGACGGGGTATTTTTGGCAGCCGCTCAGCACGCTGTGAAGTTGCTTGGAAACTGCCAATGTTGAGTGCGCTAAAGACTATCGTTGTGCATAATCAGACGATCAACATCGCTGTAGATCAGTCTCATCTATTTGCAGCTTTGGCAGAGCGAATTACAGAACTTGCTCGTCAGTCTATTGCCCAAGATGGCCTGTTCTCAATGGCTCTTTCTGGCGGAAGCACGCCAAAGGGGCTTTATCGTCAAATGGCGTTGCTGTCTGAACAACAGTTTCCCTGGAATATGACCTATCTTTTTCTAGGTGATGAGCGTTGTGTGCCTCATAGCGACAATGACAGCAACTATAAAATGATTAGTGACAACCTGCTCTCACATATTTCTATTCCGTCCACAAACGTTTTCCCTACGATCAATCAAGATAAAGATCCTGATCAATCGGCCAAAGTTTATGAGCAAACTCTACGGCGCTTTTTTAAACCAAAAGATAAGACACAACAAGAATTCCCGCATTTTTCCTTGGCTCTTATGGGCTTGGGCGAAGACGGTCATACTGCCTCATTATTTCCTGGTAGCGAGGCTCTTGATGAAGAGAGCCGTCTTTGTGTTGCCAATAAAGTGAAAACTGATGCCCTTGATACCACCCGCTTGACCCTAACAAGGCCGGTCTTCGCCCATGCTAAGAAGGTCTTCTTTCTGGCTTCCGGTGACAGTAAAACTAAAATTTTTAACGATGTTGTATCCCATCCTGAAAAAGGCTATCCCTCACAGCTTGTGATCGGTGATTGTCTGCTAGGAGTCGTGGAATGGTTTGTAGATGAGCCTTGTGCAAGGCTAATTTTAAAGGAGTAGCAATGGCTAGTGATGACAAAAAAGGCGACAGCAGTTTGAGTGCTATCGGTCTAGTAGGCCTCGGTGTCATGGGCGAAAACCTTGCTCTCAATATCGAGAGAAATGGCTTTAAGATTTCAATTTTCAATCGTAGCCATGCCAAGGTCGTTGATTTTGTCGAAGGCCGTGGAAAGGGCAAAAATGTTGTCGGCTGCCCTGATGAGAAGAGTTTTGTCGAGTCGATCGCCAAGCCTAGAAAGATCATTTTGTTGGTCAAAGCCGGAGAGGCTGTTGATCAAACAATTGACAAATTGAAGCCCTACTTAGAGAAGGGCGACATTATTATTGACGGTGGTAATTCCCACTTTACCGATACCATGAAGAGAGAAAAAGCCCTGGCCGCTGAAGGCTTACAGTTCGTGGGCTCTGGTGTATCTGGTGGTGAGGAAGGCGCTCTTTGGGGGCCCTCACTCATGCCTGGTGGAAATCTTGATGCTTACAAGCAAGTGCAACCAATCTGGGAAGCAATCTCAGCAAAAGTTGATGGCAGCCCATGTGTAACTTATTTAGGACCAGACGGTGCTGGTCACTTTGTCAAAATGGTGCATAACGGTATCGAATATGGTGATATGCAGCTGATCGCCGAAATCTATGATGTACTGAGACGGGTGCTCAATATGTCGGCGCAGGACATGGCCGAAGTTTTCACTAACTGGAACAAAGGTCTGCTTGATTCATTCCTAATCGAGATTACTGCTCAAATTCTATCGGTGGTTGATCCTGAAACCAAGAAACCGCTGGTTGATCTGATTCTCGACAAAGCTGGACAAAAAGGTACTGGTAAATGGACATCAGAAGCCGCCCTTGACCTGGGCGTTCCAGTACCAACAATTGATGCTGCCTTGACTGGACGTGTGCTTTCATCGATGAAAGAGGAGCGTAAGTTAGCATCTACAGTGTTTGCATCGGTCACCAGTGAGCTAGCGAAAGTGCCACCAGCCGATAAGAGCTTGATTGGTCATTTAGAAAAGGCCCTCTATGCCAGCAAAATTTGTAGCTATGCTCAAGGTATGGCCTTAATCAAAGCTGGATCTGACAAATACAATTGGGGCGTTAATCTCTCCGAGTGTGCTCGTATCTGGAGAGGCGGCTGTATTATTCGCGCCCAGCTACTTGAGCGAATCCGTACAGCTTTTGATCGCAACAACAGCTTGCCTAACTTGTTAATCGATCCTGATTTTGCTGTTTGGATGGCTAATTCGCATGAGTCGTTGCGGGCAGTGGTACAAGAAGCTGTCAAACGTGGCATTCCAGTACCCGCTCTAACGGCGAGTTTGTCGTATTTCGATAGCTATCGCAGTGCCCAGCTTCCGCAAAATCTTACTCAAGCTCAGCGAGATTTCTTCGGTGCCCATACCTATGAGCGGGTGGATAAACCAGAAGTCGGATTTGTGCACAGTGAATGGATGGAATTGATTAAGCAGCCAATTAACTCAAAATAATTGGCCACCTTTTCGCTGACTGCCATTAATGTCGGTACCTTCAATCTCGGAGAGGCCGACAAAATCATTACCCTTTTCAGCAGAGAAAAGGGTATGCATAGGGCCGTTGCTAAAGGCGCGCGCAAGCCCGGGGCAAAAATTGCTGGCAAAGCTGAGCTTCTGAATGTCAACAAATTGCTTCTGGCTAAGGGCAAGAATCTAGACATCATTACTCAGAGCGAAAGCATTGAGACTTATCCGAATTTGCGTCACGACTTGAAGCGGCTCACCTATGCTTTGTATTACGCTGAGCTGACTCAGGTCTTTGGCCAGGAGTTGACGGAGGAATGCTCACGGTATTTTGACCGACTTACTCTTTCTATCGGCCTGATGGCAGCTAGTGGGCGAGATCCAGCCTTGCTCTGTCTCGAATTTGAATTTGCCTTACTTGAGATGCTTGGTATTAGGCCTGAGCTTAACCATTGCGTCTCTTGTCGTGAAACTCTCAATGAGCGCAATATCAGCGCATTCAATCATGAGCTGGGGGGCCTGGTATGCCAAAAATGCTTCTATAAGATTCGTGCCATGGCTTCGCACTCTGGTCCAGTGGCAGCAGAGGTTCATGAAGAACCAACACTGGCTATGAATCAACGGGCTGAAGCAATTGAGAATCAGCGCAGCAATATTTACGTAACGCCCTTGGTCTGGAAAAGGATGGTTTTGGCTCGTATTGCTTCTGCCAGTATCAATATTGAGGGTAATGAGCCGGACTATGAGCCTCGGGCTAACGACAGTATCAAAATGGCAACAAGTGCCGCTCGACGTGTTTTGCAAAGCTATATTGAGTACAAGTCAGGGAGACGAATGCGCGCTCTTGACCTGCTTGCTGACTTGGTTTAACCATTTGCAATATCTTTTTGTAATGTTTTTGACCTTTTGAAAAGTGCTTGAAAAGCGGCTAAAATAGCGTGTACAAGACCGTTGGAGAGAAGAATGAGTTTAACTAATAGCCATCTGGCCAATAGCGATCCTGCCCTGTTTGAGATGATCAACAGAGAGCTAGTACGCCAGCAGAACAGTATCGAGTTAATTGCTTCTGAAAATTTTGTCAGTGAAGCAGTGCTTGAGGCTCAAGGCTCGGTCTTGACAAATAAGTATGCTGAAGGCTTGCCTGGCAAGCGTTATTACGGCGGTTGTGAGAATGTTGATGCAGTTGAGCGCTTAGCCATTGAAAGAGTAAAGCAACTGTTTGGTGCCCCCCATGCTAATGTGCAGCCCCATAGTGGTGCTCAAGCAAACATGGCGGTGTTTTTCGCCATGCTCAAACCTGGTGATTCTATCCTCGGAATGGCTTTAGACCAGGGTGGTCACCTCACCCATGGCTCACCGGTCAATATGTCAGGCAAGTGGTTCGATGCCCACTTCTATGGTGTTGATCCGCAAACTGGCTTGCTTGACTATGACATGGCCGAAAAGGTTGCCCATGCCGTTAAGCCCAAGATTATCGTCTGTGGTGCTAGCAATTATCCACGCATCATTGATTTTGCCCGGATGCGGCAGATCGCAGATAGCGTTGGCGCTTACTTGATGGCTGACATTGCTCATATAGCTGGTCTTGTGGTGGCTGGCCTCCATCCAAATCCTTTCCCCCATGCCCACTTTGTCACCACTACTACTCACAAAACCCTCCGTGGTCCTCGTGGTGGTGTGGTTATGTCACTTGAAGAATTTGCGCCGCTGGTTGATAAAGCCGTATTCCCTGGTATTCAGGGTGGACCATTGATGCATGTTATTGCTGCTAAAGCAGCAGCCTTTGGTGAAGCATTGCAGCCAGAATTCAAAATCTATCAGAAGGCCATTGTAGACAATGCCAAGGTTCTCGCCGCTACCCTGGTAGAAGAGGGGTTGGCAATAGTCTCTGGTGGCACCGATAACCATTTGATGACTGTTGATTTGCGCCCCATCGCTATGACAGGCAAGAAGGCCAGTGCTGTTCTTGAAGAAGTGAATATCACTACCAATAAAAATGCCGTGCCTAATGATCCAGAAAAACCAATGGTGACTAGCGGCATCCGTTTAGGTACTCCGGCGGTGAGCAGCCGTGGTATGGGTGTGAACGAAATGAAGGCAATTGGTTCAGCCATTGCTGCAACATTGAAGGCACCTGAAGATGAAGCTGTTAAAGCTCAGTCACGTAAAACTGTCGAGGAGCTTTGTAAGAAGTTTCCACTCTACGAGAGCAAGCTAGCAGCTGTTAGATGAAAACACTCGAATTGCCAAGTGATGAGTCGAAGAAAAGTGGCCGTTCGCGTGCCTCTAAGCTTTTGATTCACCTTTGTCAGTTTCTGCTTCTGGCCGTTGGTGTTTGGTGGGCTTACGTGCCTGCTGGCAGCGATCTAAGCCAAATGCAAATTCCTGGTTTTTTGATTGCTCTTGCTATTAGCTGGTGGCTTGTACCTGAAATTAGAGCTAGAGCTATGCGTTTAGGCCTAGTCGATAAGCCGGGTGAAGACAGGCGGATTCATAAAGTGGCAGTGCCCCGCTTAGGTGGTGTTGCTATCTATATCAGTGTGTTGGCAACCATTGTTTCGCTGGTTGCCATCGCCGGTCGACTACCGCAAAATGCCCGGGGCCAAGAAGGAATTTTGGCCATTGCGGTTGGTGGCACCCTGGTTTTTGTTTTAGGCTTGATGGACGATCTTGAGTCGATTAGAGCGAAGTATAAGCTCTTCACTCAGATACTGGCTGGCTGTGCCGCCTATGCTCTAGGTGTGCGCATCAAAGCAATTCCTATACCGCAAGATTGGAATTTTGATTTTGCCTTTATACATATACAAGGTGGAGTGCCAATTGATCTCGGTATGTTCAGCTTGCCGATCACAGTTTTATGGCTAGTAGGAGTGGCCAATGCTGTCAATTTGATTGACGGTATGGATGGTCTGGCCGCTGGTGTTTCCGCAATTTCGGCCTTGACTATTTGGGCTGTAGCCTTGGGTGTGGCCAAGCCATTTGCTGCCCTGATGGCTGCTGTTATCGCTGGTGCATTGTTAGGATTCTTGCGTTGGAATTTCAATCCAGCTCGCATTTTCTTAGGCGATTCTGGTGCCTATTTAACTGGTTTTATTCTCGCTGCTGTTTCTATCACTGGTGTAATAAAAGGTGCCGCCTCTACGGTTATGGTGCCAACCTCTTTGCTAGTGCTCTTTATCTTGGCCTTCCCGCTGCTTGATACATCCTGGGCCATTGTCCGTCGTCTAGCTAAAAGGGTATCTATCTTCTCGCCTGACCGCCTGCACATTCATCACCGCCTGCTCGATACTGGGCTCGACCAGAAGAAGGTTGCTTACATAATCTATGCCGCCTCGACCGTCTCTGGTTTTATCGCTGCTTGTTTTGTTCACCAACAAGAATATTTTTTGAAGTTGTTTGGCTCGGTCCTGCTGCTAGCTTTGTTCTTTGCCGAGGTGCTTAATCGCCATCGGCAACGCGGTAAATCAACAGCAAAAGTGGATGGCGCTACCGATGCTGCTCCCTCTTCTCCTGCTAGCGCCTCTGCTGGCGGAGAGGATAACTGATTAATTACCATGATCTCAACTTTTGAGTTTTATCCTCAAGTCGATTTCCTTAGTTTCGATGGTGGAGTACTGGCTAGAGGCTCGCTCGCCAAACCTTCTCAGAGCGCCTTGAGAGAGCTTTCTGATGTTGAAGAGAAAGTGCTTAGCGGTCGTAAGTCACGCATCACCCGCGGTGCGGGTCTATCTTTCTCTGCTAGCCACTTTGGTGATGGCATTGTCACCGTAGACAATTCAAGATTTTCCGAAATTATTGAGTACGACCAAGAAACGGGCTTATTAGAAGTGCAGGCTGGTGCCACATTAGCTCACATTTACAATTATCTTAAAGAGATAGGTCGCTACTTAGTTGTTCAGCCTGATTACCCTGCCATTACACTTGGCGGTTGCATTGCTGTGGATGTCCACGGTCAAAATCAGCCACGAGATGGTAATTTTAGACAGCAAGTTCATTCTCTCAAGCTCTTTCATCCCTCCCGTGGCATAGTTTCGGCTAGTCGTGTAATTAACAACGATATATTTGAACTTACTTGCGGTGGCTATGGTCTGACTGGTCATATTGTCAGTGCTAAGTTGAGCACTCGTGCTCTGCCTTCACCTTTGATGGCTTTGTACCGAGTGCCCATTGATGACATATTGTCGGTACCAGAGCTGCTGGTTAAGGCTACAGAAGAGTGCGAGCTCGCAGCTTCTTGGCACGATTTCAGTGCACGTGGTGCGGCTTTCGGTCGTGGTTTCTTGCAGATTGGAAAGTTCATTAGCCCCGATTACAACTTGAACCTGGCTAAACGCAATGCCAGTCTGCCAACCTATTGGTCGCTTGAAAGTAAGTCTGGCAAGGGCAAAGGTAGCAAAGGTAGTATAGGTAGTAAAGGTAGTATAGGTGCAGATCTGGCACTGTATAGCTTGCCTTTCAATCGCCTGGTCAATGTGCTGTATGGCGGCTCCAACCGCTTTTCTACTGAGCCAGCATTGCGCACCATGCAAGAGTGCTTTTTTCCTTCGCCTAAGAAGCGGTCGCTTTACTATAAGGCCTTTGGTCGGGCAGGCTTTCACGAAAGTGTTCTGATTGTGCCTATTGAGTTGTTTGCGACCTTTATAAAGTCGCTTGAGAGCTGGCTAGATAAGAACGAACTGGCCATAACTATGGCTGAGGCAAAGGCATTTGCAGGTAGTCAGAGTCTTATGCGCTTTGAGGGTGTGGGTATTTGTTTTACCTTGAACTTCCCTCGCTGTGCCGCTGGGGCAAGTTTTATTCAATACCTAGATCGTTTGACCATTGAATTGGGTTTAATTCCGTACATTGTCAAAGATTCGCGTCTGCCACTAGCAGTGGTTAAGCATGCTTACAAGCAATATGATCAGTTTAAGGCTCAATTGCGAGGGTATGATCGCGAACGACTTTATCGCTCGGAACTTTCTAATCGGCTTGAGCTCTAGGTAATTGTCATGGCTAAGTCAGTTTCACTTCTGCTTTTCTTCCTTGATGAAAATCGCTATGCCATTCCGCTTACCAGTGTGGAGCGTGTCTATCCGGCCGTCGAGATTACTCCCTGTGAAGCTGAACATAAATCTGAGTTTCTCGGCTTTGTTAATGTCCATGGAGAGCTAATCCCCGTAGTTAATGCCCGGGCTCGCTTTGGCTTGCCTGATAAAGCCGTGACAGTGTCGGACATGATGGTGGTGGCACTTGACGGCGAGCATAAGCTGGCCATGATTGTTGACCGTGTCGCTGACGTTCTGGAATATAGTGCTGAGCAAATGATTATTGCCGAATCATTGCTCTATGCCAAAACCCAGGTTAATGTTATTAACCTCGCCGACGGTATGATTGTTGTTAAAGAGATGCGCGACTATTTGACTGAAACTGGTCGCCAGTGGCTTGAACAGCGAAAATCGTAGCCTATTTCTTGTATTTGGCCACAAGGCTCTCTAAGACATCTTGGATTGCCGTTAAGCTGTAGGCTGCCTGTTCTATTTGCTTACTTGAGGCTACGTGCTGTTTTGTGGCGTCTTGAATGCCCTGCATTGCCGTGACAACTTGATCAATACCGGTAAGTTGCTCTTGTGAGGCCGCCGCAATCTGAACAGCCGCACTGGCCGCTTCGCTGACACTATTAGCAAGCGATTCAATTGACCTGCCGGCTTCAGTTGATTGCTTCACTGCTGATTCGACCGTGCGAGTGCCTTGCTCTATTGAAACAGCTGCGTGTTGAGCTGCTTGCTGGATATCATTGAGAATCTTTCTTACTTCAGCTGTTGCTTGCTTCGATTGGTTAGACAGAGCCTTTACCTCTTGAGCCACAACGGCAAAGCCTTTGCCCAGTTCTCCTGCGCGAGCCGCTTCAATCGAAGCGTTGACAGCAAGTAAGTTTGACTGCTGCGAAAGTTCGTCTACTGATGCAGTAATTTCGGCAATAGCTTGACCTTTTTCGGTCAAGCCAGCCATATTTTGGGCAATAGACTTCATCTGTTCTCTAATTTCATTCATCTGCTCAACGGTGTCATCGGCAGCGGCTTTACCAGCCATCGAGATTTGTGCGGCCTGTTGAGCTAAGTCAGCCACGTAGCGGCCTTTTTGAGTTGCCACCAGTGTTGTCTGTCTAACTTCTTCGGCAGACACTGTTGTCTGGGTCACGGTTGCTGCTGTATTGGTAGAGCTGACTGAAGACTCACTGGTAGAGACTACGATCTGCTTAACTGAGCTTGCCAAAACATGAACAGCTTCAGCAATGTGCTGGGTATCTGAACGCAGGCTCGATACCATTTTTTCAAAGGTATCTGACAAGGCACCAAGTTCGTCGTTTTGCGAAGTCTTTGGTATTTCGTATTTCAAATCACCTTGACCAATTTTTTGGGCCGCTGCTGTCAGTGCTTTTAGCGGCTGGACAACACTGCTAACCATAAATCGTTTGATTTTGAGAGTGGTGGCAGTAGCAATAACAATCGAAATTGCATAGGCAAGGCCGAGATACAAATTTGATTGCTTAAGGGCCTGAGCCGTCTCAAAAAACTCTTTGTGATCACCGCTACTAGGGCCTGAGTTGATCAGCATGGTAATAGCTTGCTCGGAGGACCACCACTGCCAGCCTACAAATAAAGTAATGGCGCTAAAGCAAAGTGACGATACTAAAAGCTGGCTTGATAATTGAGATTCGAGGCTATCGTTTGACATTGATTTCTCTTGTCGTAGGTAAATTTACAACCCTGTTTTCCCTGGCAATTTTAATACAAATCTATTGGGATTGCAGGTCTAATATCTGCTGGTAGGCACTGAGAAAAAGATGATTGCTCTTTTCTAGAGTTGAATTTGTCTCATGGCAGAGATCACCAATCTTCAGTGAGGTTGAACAATCTTGTTCTAGGGCCAATTTAACTTGATCAACAAATTTCTTTGCCATTGTAGATTTGAAGACAATACCATCGGCGCCACAGTTGAGAATCTCCGCTGCATCTTTCAGGTGTGCCGGCGTGAGCAAAAGAATTGCTTTGATTGCTTTGGTTGAATCTCTCTCTTTGACTAGCTTTACTAGATCATAACCACTGATACCGGGCATATTAATATCGGTCAAAATCGCATCCGGGAGCACGCTCTCTAGCGCCTCCATAGCCTTTTCTCCTGAGCGAGCTAGGGAAACTTTGTAACCAGCTTGGCCGAGAGCATGGCTCATGTACATAGATTGAGTCAGTGTATCCTCCACCAAAAGCAGCGTTTGTTGCTCTTGCCCTTTAGTTTCCTCGATCTTGCTGGTTTCCATTGTTTCAACTACCTCATTTCCTGCTGAGCAGTAGACTTGCTATGCTCTCTAAATTTAAGATATGGCAGTGTGCTCCTAGTGCAATAGCGGCTCCTGGCATTCCGTGTATGACCGAACTTTCCTTGTCTTGGGCAATGGTGGTGGCGCCTCTTCTTTTTAGTTCTAAAAGTTCAGCCGCACCATCTTTTCCCATACCTGTTAACAAGATTGCCAGGCAATCGCTGTAGTTTTGAGCAAGGGCCTGAAACAAGAAAGCGACTGCTGGTCTGTGCCCACCTAAGGGCTCAGCGCTAGAAAGTGCTATTTTGCTCTCTTTGTCGAGACCCATATGCTTTCCTTCCGGGCAGAGATAAACGGTTCCAGGCTTTAGTTGCTCACCATCATGGGCCACTTTTACATGCAGAGCTAGAATATTATCTAGCCACTCGACCATACCGCCAAGAAAGCCGGGCGCTATATGTTGAACCATCAATATTGAGGCCGGATAGTCGCTGGGCAGGTTCTTCAGAATTGTCTCAATCGCTTGCGGACCTCCGGTGGAAGCCCCGATAGCAATTACGTTATAGGGCTTGATCTCGGGTATGGGGTTGTCAGCGATTTCGCTAGCTTGATCTTTCTGCTGTTCATTCAGTTTCACTTTCTTGGGCCAGCGCTTTATCACTTTGACAGCAGCCATATCTTTAACTGTCTGAACTAGGCGCCAGGCTGTAGCTTCAAAATCACCGCTACCAATGGCAATTGGTTTGGCAATAGCTGTCAATGCGCCCGCTTCAATTAGCTGGAAAGCCCTTTCGATGTCTTCGACCAAGCAACTAGCACTGACCACGACTATTGGAACTGGCTTGGTTTCCATGATTTTGCGTGTCACTTCCAGGCCGTCCATCCCGGGCATGTGAATGTCCATAGTAATAAGATCCGGCGAGATATGCTGCAATTGTTGCAGTGCTTCTTCTCCGCTAGACGCTACAGCTACCACCTCGATCTCACTGTCAGCGCTCAATATCTTGACGAGAATCTTTTGTGCAGTTAGTGAGTCTTCTACGACTAATACTTTGATTCTTTTGGTCATATGAGCTCTCGAATTACTGAAAGGAGATTGGCTTGATTGAGGTCTCCTTTGACGAAATAGGCATTGGCACCAGCCTTAATGCCTTCCTTTCGTTTCATTTCTTCGCTCAGTGAAGTAACTAGCACTATTGGCAGTTGCTGAATGCTTCTGCTGCTTCTAATCGCTTTAACCAGGGCAATGCCGTCAAGAATAGGCATTTCTATATCTGAAATAACTAAATCAAAGGCTTGTGATTTAGTTAGTGTATCTAGCGCTTCTTTGCCGTTGACGTTTAAGGTCACTTCGTAGCCGGCTGCTTCAAGAATGTTGCGCATGAATATGCGCGAGGTTAAAGAATCTTCGACTACCAATATTGATGGTGCCTTTTTCTTGGTCTTCTTGTCGCTTACTTTCGTATTGTCTTGCTCTGGCTCGCTGTCCTGACGGTCAAGCATCGCTGCCAAGCCAAACATGGGTTTTTGATCTTGCATAAAACGAGTTTTGACAATAGTGTCTACCAAGTCAGCCAGGTTTAGAACCAGGGCGACTTTGCTGTCAGAGAGTATGGTGGCACCGGCAAAATTATTGATTTGACCAAGGGGGAAACCAAGTTTTTTTACTAGAAATTCTTGCTCGGTCAGAATTTGATCGACGATAACACCGGCCTTCTTATCGCGGTGGTTGATTACCAGCATTTCTAAGTACTTGAAACTAGTTGAGGTTGGTACTTTGTGGCTGGGCAAATTGAGAGCTTTGGCCAACGAGGCAACAGGTAAAACCTGGCCATCAACCATAAAAGTTTCGCGCTCATCGACGATTTCTAGGGCTAGCGGGTGAACGCGCATAGCTCTGCTCATCCCCGAGATTGGCACCACGAATCTTTGACCGGCAGCTTCTACCAGAATACCCATGAAGGTAGCAAGTGTTGTTGGCACAATAATGCGGAAGGTACTGCCGCTACCCGCTTTACTAGTCAGCTCGATGCGGCCATTTAACTCTTCAATTTTTTCTTTGACAATGGCTAGGCCTAGACCGCGACCAGATAGTTCGCTTACTGTCTCCCTTGTGGAGAAATCAGATCTGAAAATTAGAGCATAGACTTCATCTAGACTAAGACTTGCTGCTTCTTCTGCTCCAAGCAGCATCTTTTTTACTGCAGTTGCTCTGACTGCCTGGTCGTCGATGCCTCGACCATTATCTTCAATGGTTATCTCGATGGTTTCGCCGTTGAGCTGCCGAGCACTCACTACTAGTTGGGCTCGTGCTTTGCTGGCGCTGTTGCGTTCGCTAGTTGACTCGAAACCGTGATCCATGGCATTGCGAAGAATATGCACTAGAGGATCTTTTAGCCGTTCTAGCACACGTCTGTCTACTTCCAGCTGGCCTCCGTTGATGGTCAGCTCCACCTCTTTGTCTAACTCTCTACTCAGTTCGCGAATCAGTCGGGGAAAGCCTTCAAAGCAAGTCGATACCGGCAGCATTACCAGGGTCTTTGCTGTTTCAAGATAGCGATTGATAAGCAGTGAGACAGCGCTTTGATCTCGAGAGGCAACTTTGGTCATATTGCTTACTTTGCTCTGCAATTGCCTCAATTGCTCATTGATTTTCTCTGTTTCAGCTTGCAGCTCAAAGCTTGCTTTCAAATCGCTACTAATATCATTGACCAATGACTTAAGCTGAAACAGTTCCTGAAAATGTTCTGCTGCCTTGGTCTTGATAGTCAGAAGCTCTTCTGATTCAGAGAGTAAGCGATCTAGCTTTTCTATTGGCACTCTCACTGAGGTGAGATTGTCGATGTAAATCAATGAAGGTGCTTTGACGCTGCCCTTCAGTTGCGGCTGAGGAGCAGCCGATGATTTTTCTCCTTGCTCAGTTGCCTCTGAGTCAGTCAATGCTTGTGTTTGTATCTCTGATTGCGCTTCTGTCTGTGATTGAGTTGCGAAACCAAGCAATCTTCCAATTTCAGCTTTGATTCTGTTTTTGCCATGTTCATCAAATTCTTCGAGCCCCAGCAACTCATCTAAAAGTTCGATGCTAAAGCTTAAGGCGTGAATAAGTACTCTATCAAGGCTCTTCTCTTCGGCTTTGGTATTGGCCAAGGTCGTCTCTAGCCACTGGCATATGGTAACCGCCTGCAGCTCACTAACAGCCCTTGCGGAGCCTTTAAGGCTATGCAAGCGAGCAAGAGCCTGATCTATCTGGGGCAGTTGTTCACCAAATGCAGTATCAGAATGATTTTGTTGATTTGAATCTAATTGGCCAAATAATTTGCGCACGTCCGCCAGTATCTCACTGGCCTCTTCCTTAAAAGCTTCGCTCAATCGTTTAGCAAAGTCGTCAGAGTCGGTCAATTACCGCCCTCTATGGTGGCACTATTATTACTACTGCTAGGTAGTGCCGCGAGTATTTCAGAGACTTGCTTGTAGATTGGGGCATAGGCCGATTTTAGTTGCTCATAAATTTCTTCTGCGGCACTCCACTTGGCGGTTACGCCTTGTTGGGCTAGTTGAGTAGCCAGTGTCGCTAGGTGGGTTAAATTTAGAGAGGCACAAGGCCCTTTTAGGGAATAGGCGAAATGGCTCACCGCCTCGGCATCTTTAGAGGTCACTGCTAATTCTAAGCATTCAACGAATGTGCTAGAGACACCAAGGAAGAGGCGCAAAATTGATTCTGTTTCGTTGCCACCGTAAGTATCTTCTAGGTCGTCGATGTCCACTGTCAAAGATCTAGAAGGATCTTTGTCTTCATCAAATAACACTACTCGTGCCCGGGTCGAAATATCGGTGTCTTCTTCGGAGCTGGTTAGGCTCGCGGCATTGATCCATTTTGAAATTGATTCCTGCAGTAGTTTTTCTGGCGAGCCTTTGGTAATGAAGTCGTTCATGCCACAGGCCAGGCATTTGTCACGATCACCCTCGCGATCGTAGGCTGTCACGGCAATGATTGGTATGTTGCCTTTATTTTGGCCGAGGGCGCGAATTTGCTCCGTTGCTTCATAACCATCAAGTTCTGGCATATCGCAGTCCATTAAAATCAAATCGAAATGCGATGCCTTAACTGCCTCAACGGCTTCTAGTCCGCTTTTAACGAGGGTTACTGCAAAGCCCAAACGCTCGAGCTGCAGTTTCAAGAGTTTCTGGTTTACAGCGACATCGTCTGCTACCAAAACACTGCCATTTTTTGCCACTTGCCGTGAGGTCGTCGGGCGATTTTGACTGTCTTTGGCCGCCTGGTTGGCTAGCTCCATATCCTGACTTCTTACTTGACTGAGCTTTCTGCTCAACATTTCTAGCTCTTTACTAGCAAGGGTGAAATTATTGAGTTTCTGCTCTAGCTCGCTGCAAATCGCAGAAAGCTCATTGACAACCGCTACGTGCTCGGTGATATCAGCAAGGAAGGCAATAGCGCCACCAATTTCACCAGTTTCTGCGCCAGCGAGGGTCGATACTGTCACTCTCAGCCATACCGGTTGGTCTTCCTTTCCCTGCCGTTTAACAATCATTTCAGTGTCTTCTAATTTCTTGGTGTGACCATTTAAAGCCTCAACCCAAGGCAATTCTTTGCCGTTAAAGTGGGTTGCACCATCCGCTTTGAAGAAGCCAAAGTCATGGTTGTGATCATTAAAATCGCCCAGGCCGGCCAATAGATGCTGGGCCCGCTCGTTGTAGAGCAATTTCTCGCCATCGGGGCCAAAGACCATGGCTCCCACTTTTTTGTTTGACAAAATTGACTTGAGAATTTTAGGGAACTCAAGAAGTGGCTCAACCTTGGAATTTTGCGCTCCAAGCAAGCTCGTCAGTTCAATGGTCATGCGCTCCAGCTCTGGTCGCAGCTGATTTTTACTTTGATCAATACTCTTGAGGGTAAGCTTTAAATCTTCCAGTTGCTGCGTTAGCCGTTGCACCGGTGCTTCCCATTCGCCAATCATTTGATCACCACTTTCATAAACTCATTGGCATTTTAACGCTCTACCAGGCTCTATACAATAGAATAATCAGGTTACTTACGGTGTCATAGTGAGCCTATTCGACCAAGAGCTGATTAACAGGCTAAACGCAGTAATCAGTGCGTCTATTGGTATTCATTATGCCCCTGACCGCCTTTCTGATTTAGAAAAGGCAATTGAACTTGCCGCCCAAGATCTCAACTTTTCCGACCCTCAGCAATTTGCCCTTAAACTTTTTCAGGCTACACTCAATGCCGAAGAAGTGCAGGCTATTGCCCGGCATTTGACCATTGCTGAGACTTATTTCTTTCGTGAGCCACGAGCCTTCGACGAGCTGGAGGCCGTTCTTCCATCACTAATAGAAATGCGCAGAGGCCAGGGCAAGAAACTCCGCATTTTGAGTGCAGGATGTTGCACCGGCGAAGAAGCATATTCATTAGCCATGCTTTTGACTGGCTTAATGCCCGACATTGATGACTGGCAAATAAATATTATTGGTGGCGATATCAACCAAGATTATTTGGCCAAAGCAAAGCTTGGAGTTTATACCCCTTGGGCCTTTAGGGGGGCAATGAGTGAACCAGCCGATCGCTTAAAGGCTCGCTTCTTTCGTGCCTTAGAGAACGGCAATTTTGAGATTGTAGACAGACTGAAAAAGATGGTGCAATTTGTCTATCTTAATTTGGCCGATGACTTTCAAGCTTATGAACGGCAGCTTGGCAATCAACCTTTCGATTTGATTCTCTGCCGCAATGTTCTTATTTACTTCGACAAGACCATGATCAAACCAGCACTTCAACGCCTTAGTCGCCTGCTAATACCAGGAGGCTGGCTTCTGCTTGCTGCTACTGAAGTGCCGAGTGCTGGTGAAAAAGAGATAGCTCAGAATTTAAAGGCTCGTTTGCATAACGATGTCTATCTTTTTCAAAGAGAAGGGGCGAAGAGTGCGGCCATAAATGTGGTGCCAAGTCTAAAAAATGAGCTTGAGTATGGCCGCAAACTGCTTAAACAGGGAGACTATTCGGCTAGTGAGAAGGTCTTGAGTAATGGCTTACAGCAGTTAAATCGGCTCGGTCAAGAGCGGAGAAAACTTGACATTAGTCTACAGAAACAATTTCTAGAATTGCTTGTGCGTTCACTCAGTAACCTCGGTCGCTTTGAAGATGCTGCTGCCCAGGCAGCTCTGCTAGTGCAACTAGATGATCGCTATGACTATCTTTATCTTTGCGCCGTAGTCTTAAGTGAGTCTGGTCGTAGCGACGAGGCTTGTCTATTGTTGAAAAAGGCCCTGGTGGCAAAGCCCGATTTTGCCGCTGCTAGTTTTATGCTCGCTTCTATTGCTTTGCACCAGGGTGATACTCTAACTGCTAGACATTATTTGCAGATGGTGAGTGAGGTCTTACAAAAACTGCCTCCCGAATCGGTGGTTGAATGTACTGATGGCACATCAGTAAAGGAATTGCTCAATATTGTCGAACAGCTACGTAGTGGTGCTAAATGACAGATGATAGCGACATCGTTGATAACGCCCTGACCAAGCAAATCTTGCGCAGTCGGGCCCGATTATTGGCTAGGCCACTGGTAATGGAGCAAGATCGTCAGATTCTCTTTGAGCTTGTGGAATTTAAGGCCTGCGGCCGCCGACTGGCTGTTGAGACTAAATTCGTTGATGAGGCAATTACAGTTAAAGATATCAGTCGTGTGCCTCAAATCTCCCCACTGGTGAAGGGAATAACAAATGTTAGAGGGCAGATAGTTACTGTTATCGATCTTGCTGTGCTATTTGGTACTCAAGAGTTGCCTGATGATGCTCCTCGTCATGGGTCTAACAGCGCATCTGATGGGCTTATCCTCAGATTTGGCGCTTTGCGTCTTGCTGTTTGCGTTGATGAGGTGCTCGGTGTGCGTCAGCTCGATAGCAGTGAACTATCGCAAGGTTTTGCTGGTTTGTCGGAAAGGCTCACTGAGTTTACTGTGGCGCTGACAGTCGACCTGCTGATAATACTTGATGCCAAGCGCATTTTTACTGATGGAATGATCGGACAATTGGCTGGATAATTTGTCGGTCTTGAGGCTGGAAAGGCTTTGCTGGTTTGTCTTAACCGGTTTGGGCAGCTTGGGAATTTGGCTTTGCCGTTCTCATAAATGCGGTGTTGATAGCACCGTGGTCTGGGTATAAAAACTGAGTGCATAGCGGTACCGCATTCTCTGGGGACGGTCTTCATGTCTGATAATTGGAATCTTTCTGGTGAGCAAGTAACAGGGCATGTTCTGCGCCTTGATAGCCAGGTGGTGCTTCTCAAGACTGCCATAGAAGAAGTGCGTAGAGCGACTCACTCAGCCTCGGGTTTAGAGCGAGCCACTCGCGCACTATTCACCGATGGTGGTGCCATCGACTTTCCTTCTGTACCGAAAGTTCTAAGCAAGCTTTCTCGCAATAGACAGATGGGTGCGCTGCTGACAGATGCTAGTGGCGAAATTCTTTTGGCAAATAAGAGTTTTTATGATTTCACCGGTTTTCAACCTGGTGCCGCGGGTGGTGACGAGCTAGAGCTTTATCGTGAACAAAGAGGACTGTCAGGTGTTAGAACCGGCATGGTGCGTAACACCGAGTTGCCCTGGCGCGAAGTCTTGACTTCTGGCCAGTTTAGAACCCAAAGGCTCGCTCTCAGTGATGGTATGCGTGGCGAGAGACTGCGTTGGTTGCAATTTTGTTGCCAACCACTACTTTCAGTTAATGGTTCCTTAGAGGGTGTCTTGACTATCGTCGCTGAAGCCAGTGAAGAAATCGAAATCGAAGATAGACTGACTTCGGTAATCGGCTTGCTCACCCAGCAAGTAGATTCAATAGTACAACCCACAAGAAGACTGAATGCCTTGATGGAGAGAGTCCGTCGTCTTGATGATTTCCTTCCAAGCAGCCAGGTTCTATCTATTGAGACCGCTGCTTTAGAAGACTCTCTTTCGGATGACCAGAAGCACTATCGAGAGCTACTTGAACTAGACACTAGCCCTCCAGTCGCTCTATCTACTCAAGAGCAGGCTCCAGAACAAGCGACTATTTCTACCGAGGCTGCCTCAGCTATTCAAGCTTTTGAAGAAAGTTTCAATATAGATTTGGGCGAATCTAATGTTGCAGGGGTCGCAGGGGTTGCAGGCCCTAAGGCACATGAAGCATCTGTGGTAAGCGAGATTGAGGCTGAGCATCTAGCGACAGCACCAATAGAAATTTTGCCAGAAGCCGAAGAGCTTGTGGAAAGTCAAATGGCTGATGAGCTTGACATAGTTGCTACTTATATACCAAGCGAAGACTCTGATGCTGAATTGTGGTCCGAGTTTTCTGACTTTGCCATTGAGAAAATGCCCAATGCTGTTAATCAAGCTGAGGAAGAAGTTGAGCAGTTAATTGAAGTTCCGGCCCCGACCCCAGCCTTAGAAAACTTGCTAGAGCAAGAACCGCAAAGCGAGCCACAACATCAGTTCGCCCCTGAAATAGTTGCTTCCGAGTCGATTGCTTCCATAGTTGTGCCTGAAGAGGTCGTGTCTGAAGAGGTAGTTGCTCAAGAGGTAGTTGCTGAAGAAGTCGGTGACATCGAGCCAGAACCAGAACTAGAGCTTGATATTGCTAAAGAGCCTGAGCTTGAACTTGACTTAGAATCAGAGCCAGAAGCCGAGCCAGAGGCTGAGTCAGACCAAGAACCAGAACTAGAACTAGAACCAGAACTAGAATCAGATCAAGAACCAGAACTATCTGTTCAACCAGAAGAGCTTAGCGTCACTATGATTGAGGCTCCCCTGCCTCATCCAACAGTAACTCGGGCAGCTCAAGGCAAGTGTGCTCTTGTGGTTGATGACATCCCTGTCAATCAGAAGCTGCTTGTACTTCAGTTAAAGCGGCTGGGCTTTGCCACAGATGTCTCCAATAATGGGCAAGAAGCCCTATCCCGTCTAGCCAAACTTGACTATGACGTGGTTTTCATGGACTGTGATATGCCGGTTATGAATGGCTATGACGCCACAATTGCTATCCGCAAGCTTGAAGAGACTGGCCGACACATTCCTATCGTAGCGATGACCTCTTATGACCGAGAGACCGATAAAGAAAGATGCCTGGCCTCAGGAATGGATGACTATCTCACCAAGGGCGTTAATGCATCGTCTTTGTCTCGTGTAATTGAACGGGTTTGTGATAAGTCAAAAGAGAAAGATTCAAGTGACAGTCTCGACCGCCTACAGTCTGAAACTGAACCATTCGATGCTGCCACTATGAAAGCTAATTACACTCAAGAAGAACTCAATGAAGTGGTGCGCTTATTCTTGACTGCAATGGAGACTTTCGTCAATTCTATGCAAAAAGCAATTGACTCCAGAGACGGTGCTCTCGTTGCCAGTTTAGCCAGCTCAATTAAGGGCCCTTCAGCTACTTTGGGTCTGCCTCTCATCACTAAGGTTAGCAACGATATTCTTTCCTTCTCTGAAGCTGAAGACTGGCCTCAAGTTCGCTTGAAGTATCTAAAACTAAAAACCGTTTATATGCGCTCGCAAGATCAGCTACGCAAACTTTGTCCTGATGTCTTCGCTGAGGGAGTTCTCTAATTGGATAACTCTGAACTAGTGAATCTTCAAAATCTGGAAGAGCAATTCGACGTGGAAATGGCCAAAGAATTGGTAGCTGCCTATCTGGAAGACACTGATAGTGTGCTCGACCAATTGCAGGCTGCCATCGTCGATCGGGATGCTTCCGCCTTAAAATCAGTGGCTCATATGCTCAAAGGTGCCTCTCGTATCATCACAGCCACACAACTAGAACATTCAGCTAGCGAATTAGAAGATTTAAGCAGTGCTCCCAACTGGCTTGTGGCTGAAAGCAAGTATGAGACCCTAAAACAAGTTTTTGAACAGACAATAGACTACTTGAGGCTCTATCTGAAATGATAAACGGCGACCTACTTGTGATGATAGCCTGTGCTCTTGGCGCGGTGGCTCTCATTGTCGCTATTTGGAGCTATTACAGCTTGCGCCAGAGAATCGATTTTCCTTCTGATCGTGGCCGTAATAGCGCTAACACCACTCAAATAAGCGCCGACCTCGCCAACTTGAAACGCGAATTCGCCATGCTCTCAGAGACTGTGCATCGCTTTCGGGCGCAGAGCTTAGCTGGTATCAGCGAAAATATGGCCGAGAAAGAAGTATCTATAAAGAACGCTCTCAGTGAGGAGATGCATAAAGAGCTAGAAGCCGCCACTGATGAATTCGACCGAGCATTGTCTGCCATTGTCAGTAAACTTGACCAAAAGCAAGAAGAGCTAGCTAGTCGCATTGATAACTTTAGTGCGCCTCTAGCTGCTGAGGCTCCAACTCAACCAGGTCGCGATTTGCAAGTTGAAGCTAAGATTGCTGGCCTAGTCTCAGCTTCTGTAATTGATCGTTTTCTGGCCTCGCTTGAAGATGTGGACGACAGACGTAAGTGTCTATTGGCATCATTAGAATCGGTGCCAGATACTGTCACGTTTGGCAAGCTTGCAGTGGCTTATCCTTGCGCAAATTCTTGGTTGATTTTGAAGGAACTAGCCGATCGTGGAGTGGTCAGTGACATTGCTGGTTGGGCTCTCATCGCTGGTGCTGAGTTGACTGCAAGCAAAGGGGCTGAGTTTAGTGCTACAGCCGAAGAACTTTATCAGGCCGCCAGGCTCTCTTTTTCTGCTGCTAATGGAAGTAATGCCGGTGTAGTCAATCGTGAAGGCCTCTACGTTATTGCCAGCGGGCTAGCTCGACTGCTCGCCCATGGTGACCGGGCTGCACTCTCAGATATGTTGAAGCAAGAAGCCGCTTCTCACTTGCGTATTTTGATCGAGTCGAAGCCAACAACAATGGCATTACCGGCAGTGCAATTGGCTGAGTTCTATTTAAGTGAAGAACGCTTCGATTGTGCCAGCATTCTCTTCCGTCAGGTGATAGATCTGGCTATACAGGTCTTTCCCGATTCAATATACAAGGGCGATAACGCTGGTCGACTATGGCAAGGTTTGGCCCGTGCTCTTTCTAAATTGGTTGACAGAACTGGCTCAGATCGAGAGCTGTTCCAATTCTTCGGTAACGACACTATTGTCTTCTTAGACAATGCTTTGTCAGCTAAAATGCCTCTACCAGATGCTGACAAACAAGCCTTGCAGCTTTGTTTGCTCAGGCTGTGTGAACGGGATAAAGATGAAGATCGTGCTCTAGCTGTCGCTAAAAATCTTCTTGATGATGGCGTGAGACTGGCTGTCGACAGCGAAAATAAAGAGCGCTTCAATTTTGTTGCTGTTGAGATTCTTGCTACGGTAGACGAATTGCACCTTAGTCGCAAACCTAATGGTATGCCCATGCTCAAGAGGCTGATTGGTATATTCATGGCCGTTAATAACCATAACAAAGCCGCTTCGGCTGGCGCAAAGCTAGTTGATGCCTCACTTGATATGTATGGCGATGCCTCACTTGAGACCGTAGTGCCAATCAACATATTGGCCGATGTCTACAAAGCAATGGGGCGTTATGACTTAGCTGAAGAGTGTTACCGGCAAATTTTAGAGATTCAGTATAAAGTTTATCCTTCAGAGCATGAAGAGATGGTTGATGTGCTGCTCAATTTGGCTCAAGTCTGCAAACTTCAGAAAGACGTTGGTGAGGCTGAGATTTTCCTCGAGAGTGCCGTTGAGATGTGTCTCAGTGTCTTTGACAAGCATGCAGAAGATGGTCATGCCGATGATCATAGTAATGAGAACTCCCCTGAAGTTGAAGGGCGCAAAAAGGCCTTAATGGCTCGAGCCGAGGCACTTAAGGGCCAGCTATCCCATGCTTAACTAACTATTTGTCTCAGAAGCGGTATGCTACAACAAGTCGAAATCACATCGCATGCTTAGGCAAATACAGAAACGTGAAGAGAAATGAGTTCTACTGATATCAAACGGGCTTTGGTCATTGGAGCTTCCGGACAGGTCGGCGCAGTCTTGTTGGAACGCCTGCGCCAAAGTGGTGTCACCGCCTGCGGTACCTATTGCCATAACCATTCTGCCATTCAACAGCCCAAGGCCGGTGCCTCAAAGCTTGAGCTGGTCAAGCCAGAGCGACAAGAACAGTGGGTTCAGTTAGATCTTCTCGAGCGCGAGCAGATCGAAAGTGTTATTGCCGATTTCGCTCCTGACTGTATTTACCTAGCTGGGGCCTACACTGACGTCGATGGCTGCGAGTTGCAGCCAGATCGCTCAAATGCGATAAACGTCCAGGGTGTGCGAGACGTCATAGCGGCGGCCAGAGAGCTACCTTCCTGCCGCCTTGTTTACTTCTCTAGCGATTTTGTCTTCGACGGCCTGCGAGGCCCCTACGACGAAAAGGCCAAGCCATCACCTGCTAGCGTTTATGGCAAACATAAAGTGGAAGCCGAAAGAGTAGTGGCATCAAGCGGTATGAGCAATGTCATCATCCGCACAAGCACTGTTTTTGGTAAAGACCCACAAGATAAGAACTTTGTTGCTCGTCTGCTGCTCACTTTGAGAAAGGGTGAGAACATTGTTGTGCCAGACGATCAGATTGCTAATCCGACTTACAATGAAACTCTGGCTGAGGCGGCCATTGAACTTAGTAATTCTTACAATCAGGGGCTATTTAATATTGCTGGCGCTACACGTGTCAGTCGCTACCAGTTAGCCTTAGACGCTGCTGCTATTTTTTCATTGCCAACTAACTTGATTGAAGCGGCTCATACATCGGTATTGAAGCAGGCGGCCAAGAGGCCCCTGGCTGGTGGTTTGGTTATTAATAGAGCAAAATCAGCCCTGAAAACAGAGCTGATTGGCCATGTAGCTGGTTTGCAACGCCTTAAGGCCCTAATGGCCCAAGAGGCTTTAGTTGTCTGATTAGTTGTCTGACATCAGGTCAGGTGTTGGTGTAGACGGCACACCGGGGTTTGGACAGGCACTATTGCCATTGCCATATTGCTTCTCTTCGATAGACCTGAGGAAGGCGTCTTGCCTTCTTTCAGCCTCTTCAATTTCGCCGCTTTTCTTTTCGAGCATTTTTGCCTGGGCCATTTGGTCCCAACGCTGGCGCTCGTGGGCTTCTGCTTGTCTGCGGCGCTCGACTTCTTCTTTTCTCTTTCTTTCGGCTCGCTCTTGCTCGGCCCGGCGCAGAGCGTCTTCTTCGCGCTGTTTGCGCATTTTATCCTGTGAAGCCATAGTCTTTCTCCTGCCTGAATAAGCGCTCAATATTCTAGATTTACCCTAATTGGGCAAAAATAAAAGGCCCTTGGCAGCGATTTGCAGGGTGCATAATAGAGTCAGTTGGGAGTGAATCGTGAAAAAACCGCTGCGACTGGTTTACTGATGTCTTCTGAATATGATTCGGGCCGGAGAGACAAGCCGTTTTACTACCGCGCTGGCCAAACTGTGATCTGCAAAGTGGTATGCAAGTTCGATCGGACTCCTGCTGGATACTTCGTCACAACTGTTAAAACTGGTGAGCACGGATTTCTGCAGACAACGGCTGACCTGTATGTTGACGAAGAGGTTCTAGGACAGTTCATTTGCTGGGCTGGCGGAAAGAGCTACATGCTAATTACTCATGTTGCAGCAAAAACAAAACAGGTTTTCATGGCTATCCTATTCAGAATATTATTGCCCAACTCCGTATGCTCGACTCAAGGCTGACCTCATGCTTCCCTGGGTCATCCCCGTGGCTTCAAAAAGTACCATCCAAACTAGTACTAGAAATAGAATTCTCTTCAAAAACCAAGTGCTATTTATCAACATAAAAAGGCAGAACAAAAGCGGCAACGAAGCGTAAATTCCTTGCATATAGCCGAGTGGGACGATATCTGAGATCTTTGCTCCGCAGGTATGGCATATCAGGACCATACCGCTTAGGGTGAGGCCAAAAAATATGAAGTACGACACTGGCAAGAACCAGACCAGGGCTGTAAACAATACCGGCGGTCGATCGAAGAATCCATGCGGTTCTCTGCCGCTAGTGCTTGAAGTCTGGGGCTGCGGTGATGAAAACCAACCACCCTGCTGCTCTTTGTTTTTCTCTGCTAGCTTGTTTCCTTGATTTTCGTCGCTCATTGGCAGGCAACCTCGTCACTTGTTACAGTGTAGCAGGGCCGTTCGCCTGTCAAAGAATACGATCATTGGGAGGTTAGCCATGGGAGCAAATCTTAGAAGACGGCTGATAGTAAGTTTTCAACCATTACAGGCTGCAATAGTTCTCTGTTGCCTTAACTTGTCCTTGGTCGGCTGTGGTAGCGATCCGCTCGGGCACGTTTCAGAAAACGAAGTGCCAGACGCTCACTTTCACGAATACTTAGTTCGTGACTTGCGTACATATTTCAAACTGCCGGCGCAAAGTTCAAAGTCAGTTGGCCACGAGTTTATAAAGGGCCACGAAGAACGCTATCAGACCGGTACTGGTTATCCACATTACTTTCTGTGGGTTTATGTCTATGACGGCAATAAGATTGTCTCCGAGGGTTTCGCCAAAGTCGATGCTGTCGACAATAGCAAGTTCCGCGTAGCTACCTTCATAAGCAAAGCGCAAATCAAGAAGGATCCCAGAGCCATAGAGGAGGCCTACGGAGGTAGTCTTGGTGCCGATATCATTGACCGGGCAAACAAGCCATAAACGAAGCGAACCACCCTTTCTATCTAGGAGTGGTTCGCTTGTTAGTTCTATTTTTAAGTTCTACTTTTAAGATGCTTTACTGGCTAATATCTTCCAGTTTGCTCTTTCTGGCCACTCCTGACTTGATTGCTACCTGGGCAACAGCTTCGGCAACTCTCTGGCCAACTAGCGGATTGAAGACCCCAGGAATAATGTAGTCTTCGTTCAACTCACTGTCTGAGATTACATTGGCGATGGCATAGGCCGCGGCCAATTTCATTTCTTCTGTGATGTCTGTAGCTTGGCAGTCCAGGGCACCGCGGAAGATACCAGGGAAACACAAGACATTGTTGATTTGGTTAGGATAGTCTGAGCGGCCTGTGGCCATGATGCGCACGTATGGTGCAGCTTCTTCAGGCATTACTTCTGGTACTGGGTTAGCCATGGCAAAGACGATTGGGTCTTTGGCCATTCTCTTCAGTGACTTAGCTTCAATTGTGCCTGGTCCAGACAAACCAAGGTAGAGGTCAGCACCTTCAAGAGCGTCTTCGATAGTACCTTTGAAAGTAGATGGGTTGGTGTGCTCAGCAAACCAATCTTTCATGTAGTTCATATGTTCGCCGCGGCCTTTATAGATGGCACCCATGCGGTCGAAACCAATGATGTTTACTACACCTGCATTCATCAGCATCTTAGAGCAAGCAACACCGGCTGCTCCTACTCCACTGACAATCACTTTCAGTTTGCTGATATCTTTCTTGACGATTTTAACAGCGTTGAGAAGTGCTGCTAGAACAACTACGGCTGTGCCGTGTTGGTCATCGTGGAAGACTGGAATATCGAGTTCAGCTTTAAGTCTCTCTTCGATTTCAAAACAGCGTGGGGCTGAAATGTCTTCTAAGTTGATGCCACCAAATACAGGGGCAATATTCTTACAGGCTTGGATGATTTCTTCTACGTCTTGAGTAGCAAGTGCAATCGGAAAAGCATCGACTTTGCCAAATTCTTTGAAGAGCATGCACTTGCCTTCCATAACGGGAAGAGAAGCTTCAGGGCCAATATTGCCAAGACCAAGTACGGCAGAGCCATCGGTGATCACTGCCACGGTATTGCGTTTAATAGTCAGTTTGTAGACGTTTTCAGGCTCATTGTGAATGGCCATGCAGACACGGGCTACCCCAGGTGTGTAAGCCATGGAGAGGTCATCTCTGGTGGTCAGGGGCACTTTGTTAGTGACGCGGATTTTGCCACCCAAGTGCATCAAGAAGGTGCGGTCTGAGACGTTAACTACTTCAATCCCTTCCATTGCTTTGACCTTAGCAACTAGTTTTTCGCCGTGCTCCTGGTCTCTAACTTTGACGGTCAGGTCGCGGATGATAGCGTCTTGCTCGAAGCCGTGAATATCAATGGCGCCAATGTCACCGCCGACTTCACCAATTAATGAAGTTACTTTCCCGAGCATGCCTGGTTGGTTGGTGATTTTGAGCCTTAGGGTCAAGCTGTAGCTTGCACTGGGCTTGGCGGCGCCAGCCAAAATATCTAATGATTTGTCAGGCTTACTGGTTGATTCGGTTTTTGTCGTCATAGTGTTCACGCTTTGAGTGGTACTTGGAAACGCCGGCTGATCAGAATTAGGATATAGAGCCTCATAATTTGCATCAGTTGGAGTATGTTAAGCTGCACCGAGGCCAAAAGGGAAAGCTTCTTCCTTTTTTTTAATAGCTTGGCAATTAAAACTTTGGCAAGTATTTCGGGCAAAAACTTGCCATTTGGAAAATAATGTCTGTATTGAAGATTAAACTGTAGAAGCCTTAAATATTGAACGCATTAATTCGAATGCTGCACTGAGGAGAAAAGAATGTCATCGAACGAAAAAGAACTGGTTGGCAATTTCGAGCTAACAAAGCAAGGAGTAATCACCAGACGCGAAGTATTAATGATGGGGGCTGTTGCTGCCACTTCGATCGCTTCAGTCAACGCCGCTGTGGCTGCTACTTCCGCTGCTGCTAGCTCTAGCCCTGCTGCTGCTGGCAAAGACCCATACACTGCCAAAGACTTCAGCGCTTTGGTTTCTAAAAATATGGAAGGGCTGTCGCCTAGCCAAATCGAGCAGCACTTAAAGTTGTACAAAGGCTACGTCACTAAGTCTAACGAAATCTACAATCAGCTCAAGACTGCTGATTTGACCAATCCAAATGCTACTTATTCTCCATTGAGAGAGCTATTGGTTGAACAAAGTTTTGCCGTCAATGGCATGGTCTATCACGAATTCTACTTTGGTAACCTTGGTGGCACTGGTGGTGACCCAAGCGGTGATGTTAAAGCTGCGCTTGAAGAGCGTTATGGCTCTACTGGTAAGTTTATGGACTTCCTTAAAGCTTCTGGTAAGTGTATGCGTGGTTGGGTGGTTGTTGGTTACAACACCCGTGGCAATCATATCGATACATTTGGTCTCGATATGCACAATATGTGGAGTCCACAAAACGTAGTGCCACTATTGGTGCTTGATGTTTATGAACACGCTTATATGGTCGACTACGGCATTGACAGAGCTAAGTATCTTGATGCTTTTGCTAAGAACCTTGATTGGCAAGTTGTGGCAAAGCGCTTAGCTGCTACCAAGAAGCTTGTAAGCGGAGCTGATACAACAGTCTAAAGCTGTCTCTCAAAGCAAAAGAGGAAAGACACTTTATGTGCTTTCCTCTTTTGCTTTTCAGTATGTAACTTTTGGCTATGAATTCTGACGGAAATTCAGCCTAAGTTACCGTTGAAGGCTCTCGGTTTTTCATCAAAGTGCTTACGGTCAGGTGTGTTTCGTGTTGTGCTGGTAGCAATGTCTCTACCACTACAGCACGAACAAAGTCGCAGACAATTGATTGCTGTGCTTCATATTGCACCAGCCGCTCGGCCTCTGCTAGTTCCATAAGGGCAATGGCATCTTGTTCTGTTGAGGCGCTGCCTTGAGTCATTTTCTCAAATCCGCCCCAGATACCAGCAGACTTAGAGGGTTCGCCGTTGAGATTGCGCACCTCTGCCGTCAATTTCGCTACGCGGTCAGCGTGAGACATTTGACACTTAAGCATTGCTTGCCGAACGTCGGCATCTTTGATTTGTTCGAGGGCTAGTTCGTAGGTCTCTACGGATGATATTTCCCCGCTCAAAAATGCGTTCAATTCTTCAATGTATTCAGAACTCATGAGCATTGCTCCTTAATTGATTGTATTTGACTTCTTCTGCTTAGCAGCTGACTAGATCGCCTTGCGGTTGAAGCCGCGGGATAGTAGCGACAAAAGAAAGACAAACACGGCTGATCCTAGAATTGCTGGAAGTAGTGAAATACCAGCGAGGTCTGGTCCGATATGGCCAATTAGGCTGCCACCAATCCAGGCTCCGATGATGCCGACGATTGCTGAAGTGAAGAAGCCGCCAGGAACTGAGCCAGGCACTAGTCTTTCTGCAATGTAGGCACAACAAGCAGCTACGATTAGAAAGAGAATGAAACTTAAAATAGACATTGAATACCTCTCAATGAAGGAATATTTTTAAGAGGCTAACTTGCGTCTAACCCTTTTTCGTTGCTTCCTTCGCAGCTATAGACTGAGCAGAGGGGGTAAAGTTCCTTTTTTAAAGCAAAATGGCAGCATTGCTGCTGCCATGACTATTTTCTATATCGTGCTTTCCTAATTTATGGCTATTTTTCTATTTGGCTATTTTTCTATTTGGAAAGATAGCTCTACCTTATTAGGAGCTGATTTAGCATTGGCTGATATTTCGTTGGCCACTTGTTTGATTTGTGACTGACCCTTTGGCGTAATTTTGACTTCGCGAGAGAAATACGCCTTTGACTCATTCACAAGTTTGCGGTACTGCTCCATAGTGATATCAGCCGAGCGAAATGGGCTGTCTGTTGCGCGACTCATAGCTATCGAAATAGGCGCTTCGTTGTTGGGATAGGCGAAGACAAAGATGTGTTCTTTTATTTTTGATTCGCCTGGTAGCGTTGAAACCTGATATTCAAATTCACTTTTTTCACCGCCAATGGTGACAGTCTCACCGGCTCTTACGGCGCTGCTTTGCTGAAATTCGTTGGGGAAAATTTGGGTCAATTTGCCTTTGCCGTCATAGTCAAAGATAGACAGGTTGCAGTCTTGACTGGCTGTGACATTGACTTCCATCTTCTCGCCGTCGCGGTACTTCGGTAAGCTACCGGGTTTGTTCAACCAGGCTTTGATTATGGGGTCACCGCTCTCGAGCGAGACGTTTTTAAACCCTTGGCTTTTATCGCTGGCCACCACCGTGACGTGGCTCGCTTTTGCGGCCTGGGAATTGGCCTCATGTCTTTTAGTCTCAGCGCTTTTGGCTACAGCATGCTTGGGCAAGCTTGATTTAGTGTGTGGTGCTGCTTTTGCTGGAACCAGATCAGCTTTGATTTTTGGCTTTGCTGCCGATTTAATTGCCCCAGCTTTAGGCGACACCTTAATCCCTGTGGCCGCGGCAGGTTCCACTTTGGTTGGCTGTTTAGATACTTCTTTGCTTGTGGACTTGGTTGTCTTTGTTGCAGCATCTTTGTGATAGGCAGGTGGTTCGATGAAGAGACCGCGATTGGTGCCCTTTTTCATCTCATCGAAAGCTGGTTCTGACTGATCTTTGTCAGCTGCAAAGGCTGGCTGCCAGAGCAGTGGTAGCGCCAGGGTGAGAGACAAGACTGCAGTAATTGCTGTACGCTTTTTGGTAATCATTACTATGTCCTCGAACAAAATGCTGCTCTAATTTGCGTGATACCGATATTGAACGCCTATTTTTGCTCTACTGGCACTTCACTAATTTTAGGCTCGGAAACCGGACCATCCATAATAATGTGCATAACTCCTTCAGGATACTTCTCTTCCAGCGCCATCGCTGCCTGTAGGGTTTTGCTGTCATCAATCATTTTGGATTTTTCTCGATGCTCCGAGTCGATCTCATAGGCTGGTGTTAGCTCTAACTTGGGAACCGATAAATTTAGGGCGAAAATGTGCAATTTATCTGCTTTGTCGTTAACTCTGAACGGAAACGGCCCAAGAGTGTCAATTGAGCGAATTTGACCTTTGTTGATCAGCGACAATTCTTTGAAGTCTTCTGGAGGATAACAGCGGTAGACCTTTATGTCATCAGGATTTTTAATCTGGTCTGCCGGCACTTCGCCAAATACATAGACGTTACAGCTGGAGCGCGAAGTGAGGATGATTTTGGCCTTATCGCCATACTTGTAACCAGTCCTGGGCTTGTTAAATTGCAGGCTAAGAGGCTCCAATTGACCTTTCTCAATTTTGTGAGCTTCAATATCTTTTGAGCCTAAAAACCAACCTATGCCTGCCAGTGAAACAATAAACATGGCAATGAAAGCCGCTATTAATGGCACTGGAGACGGGGTGTTGCTTGGTTCTTCGACAATGGCGTTGGGTTCAATTCCCAGTTCTTTGAGGGCATCTATCCACAGAGCCAGGCGAATGGAAGTGGTGGGCAAATTCAAGCCAGGCAGAGAGGCGGTGTCGCCGCAGTGCAAAGCCACTACTGTGTAATCGTCAAAAATTGCTGAACCCGAATCTCCCGGTGAGAGGGCGAGGTCATGCAATAAGTGATAGTTATCTTCTTTGCGCAAGCGGCCAAGTAGTCGGCCCATTTGCGCTAGGGGGTTGAGAGCCGAACTGAATTGCCCCAGGTGGGTGGGGAAGCGCACCGCTGTTAGGGCAAGCTGGGTCGGCAGATTGCGATCGTAGGCAATGGGCAGAGGGCGGGCCTCTGACTCGGGATAGCTGAGATCTACGACTAATAGTGCGACGTCGAACTTAACCAGCTGATTGAGCTGGGGATCACGCATGAAGTTTGGGTGTAACTTGATTTCGCTGATGGGATAGCGGTTGCCCGATTGGGGGAAGCGCACTACCAGAGTTTCTAGCTCGTTAAGGTAAGCGTCAACGACATGGCCGCATGTAATAAGTTTGTGAAAACCGCAAAGCCAAGCCTGGCCAAGAACTTGCTCTTGGTTACCGTCTTCGCTGCTGACTACGCGAATGACATGGGCCAGAGCGTCGCCGTAGGCCTCGGTGTTCAGTGGAATTAGAGGTTGGCTTGCGTTTTGGCCGGTTGCCACTTGATATACCTGAGAATTTACTATTACTAAGAACGTCTGCTACTAAGAACGTTGGCCTGCTGAGAATGACCATCTAATCTTATACAATAATCAAATGAGCGATTCTGATTCGTCCGCTATCTCTAATCAACAGCCTGTTGAAAACCTGCCTTCATCAAGCAGCTCAGCAGTAAGCCTGACAGTTGGTCCAACAATTGTAAAGACTAGCATAGCAAGGCGCTTGCGGTCTTATTGGTGGATACCGGTTTCATATTGCTTGCCTTATTTGGTCACCCAAGCGGTGCCTGCCAATACAGCAGAGCAAACAATGCTTCGTTGCCACCATATGGGTTTGATGGGTCTGGCAGTTGCTGCTCTAATTTATCTGCTCTGGCGGGCTGATTGTAGCTTTGGCGCTAAGCAGCTTTTGCATCTGTCTAATGACATTCAGGCCAAAGCTCTTGTTCATATTTTGGGAATGGCCCTGTGGGTATGCTGGGTCGGCATTGGTGTCGTATTCTGTATGGCCCATGATCAGGTTTATGAGTTGGTTCCCAACTTGCCTGGCTTGCAATCGCCAATGTGATGATAGCGACCGAGTAAATTTTCCAGTTAAGAACTAATCGAAAGCCTCAGGAATTCATTGTTAAGCAGCTGTACTGAATTACAAGAAATTTTATCCCTCGCTCCCGATTGGCAGCCAGTGCTTGATAGCGTCGTCAGCAAGGCTGTTGGCGATGGCAAAGATGTCAGCATATTTCAGCTATTTGAGCGTCTTGGCGCTAAAGCAATATATATGAAGGCTGCCAGCCTCGGCGGCCAGCGTCTGATCTTGAATAAGCTTTTGCGCGATCATTACTACCAGCCCATGATTGCCAAGATGTTTGGTAATAATCAAAATTTGAAGCGCTTTTGGGCTCAGCGCAAGCACCCGTTTGACTGGCAAAAAGGCCAGGCAATTTCTATGGCCGTTGAGCTGTCTACAAAGATGGAAGGGGTGCTTGAGCGTCACCTCACCAATAAGAGCGCCGATGGTTTCAAGGTACTTCTGCCAGCCTACGTTCAGCGCTCGGTGCAGAACGCCGTAGTTGACTACATAAAAGATGAATGGCAGTGGGAGCGAGAAACCCTGCAAGATATGAATCTTGACCCTGAGCAAGAAGACCCACGCTCGATGGCGGCAGATGACGTCAAATATGCGCCCGAGAGCAAGGCTATGTCTGGCGAGCAGGTGGCACAACTAAATCAACTTCGAGTTGAACTTAAAGAGATGCTGGCCGATCCTAAACAAGTGCGTGAGCCGCTGGTAGTGGTTGATTGCATGTTTGGCTTAGGGCTCACTGATAAGTCTAAGGCTGGTGTTGAGCTAACCATGCGTGAAGTCTGTGACCTGTTGCAGATTGCCGGTGAAACTCAGGCGCGAAAGATAGCACGCTGTCAGGTTTTGCTTGATAAAGGCCTAGATATGATTCGCTCGCAGGTGCGCAAGAAGCTTCCTGGGGTGGCAGATTGCTGGCAAGCTGACATTAACGTCAATACGGCTTCAAGGCGAGAACTGTCACACCAACTTAGTTTGACTGAAGGTGAAGTAGAGAGGCTCTTGGCCAATCGACAATATTATGCCCTCAGTGAGCTGGTTGATGCCGGGGTGGTCAAAGCCAATCGGCTTGAGGATATCGCCAAAAATGGTGCTGTGGCTGCCTTTGTGCCCTTAGAAGTAAATTCCTGCACCACCCGCGATTTGATTGACATACTGGGGCTGCCTAAAGAGATGGCTCAGAAATTTGCGGCCAAAAGACCATTCTCAAGCTTTGACGAGGCCATTCGTGCTCAAGTTCTTACTCAGGCGGTATTAACCGATGCAATCAGACGGGGGGCAGCCCTGAAGCCACCGTCAACCGGTGAACGACGCCTTGATCTTAATAGTACTGAAAGTGAAAACCTCACAACTCTAGGATTGGCCAAGCAGATGGTTGAGCGCATTATGCGAGGGAGACCATTTTCAACTTGGGCTGAGCTTGAAGACTACCTTGCTCCTGACAACCGTGAGTGGCTAATTCTCAGGCAGAAAACTTGTCTGGGTATTTCCGACTAATTTTTTCCAAGCTGTAGTTGATGGCTATGTGAGAATTCAATTTTTTTGTCGTACTGGGAGAAATCCAATGTCTAGCCATAAAGCAAACAATCAGAAGCAAATAGAATTGAGTCCCGAAGTGGTAAGAATGGCGCAAATTCGTGCCAGCCGCCAGGGTCTTCAATTTCGCCAAGAGTTGGCTAGGTTGGTAGCTGAAGAAGCTGTGGTTGACCTTGATTGCGAACTTGGTTTGCTGCTCGAAAACGAATTGTCGATGAACCAGTCAGATGTATTGGCTGCTAGCCTGGGCGTTAGCGACATTGTGGTTAATGGTCATCGCCTTGATGTTCGGGCCATTGACGAGGACGGTGAAGTTGTTATCACTCGTGCGCTTGTGGGCTCGCCTTATTTGAGTATGGGTAGCCTCTTGGTTAAGCTTGAGGGAGTGCATGGTGGCACCGTGGTTGGCCACCTTAGTTCTGGTGCTTGGCTCAAGGCCGAAGACGGTTTGAGAGACGCGGATCCCATTCGTGTGCCAGTCTCTCTTGGCGATTTCAATTTCGCTGAGTTCATGGTTGAGCTGACCAATAAGGCTGTTCTCAATCTTCCAGGGGCAAGCAAGTTAGTTAATTTTAAAACTGATGTCAATGAGCTTATCAACGAAAAGGGGCGCTTGATTGTTGCTCGTCAGAAGCAGATTTTCTCGTACCTGTGTTCCCACTGGTCGGAAGAGACAATGGCTGCTGTAGAAGCTATTGGTTATAAGCTTCCTGCTGCCAGAGTGACCAAAGTTTTGCTCGCAGCCGGACGCTGGAATGCCGTGGTGGAGAAAGCTAGCGACAAGTTAGCTGTCCGCTTCACTAAGCTCTCCAAAGATGAGATTCGCCATCAGGTTATGGCGGTGGGTGAGCGCTTCGGCGGTGAGATTAAGGGGCCAGCCTTTAGAAGTGAGCTTTTGCAGCAACTGGCCGCTTCAGAGTTGGCTCGCTCCTCAACGGTTCCGGTCAATGTAGCTCAGTCTGTTTTAGCCAAAGTTATGGCCGGTGTCAGCGCTGCTGATGCTGTCAAAGGGTTGGTGAAGAATGCAGTAGCAGTTGATTTAGCTCTGTCTATTAAGAATAAACGTCAGGCTGCTGTGGGCTTCATGGCCGCTACCGCTGATGAGATTGGCATGGCTTTCCAGCAATTAGCCCTGCAGCCAGCTTACGCAACCCACAGCGCTGCTGATTCTGGAGTAGATTCGATAAATGAGGCGCTGGCCCTGCTATCAGCCACCGACATGGCCGACACTATCAAAGCTTGCGACCGCGAAATGGCAGAACTTTAGGTAAAAATGGGAAATTGGTAACGCCATAAAGGCCTTGCCAATTTCCTGTTTGGCCCTAAGTTCGGTACAATCGGCAAATGCAAGCGAGCCCGAGTTTAGTTGACTGTCAAAGTTGTGGAGAGCAAAACGGCTCTGATATGGCCTTTTGCCTCAATTGTGGCAAGGTCTTGTCGTCAAGTGTTCAGGCTCAGCGCGATATTCAAGGCGTCAAGAAGAGACAGTGCAAGAGTTGCGGCCGAGCCGATGAACTCAATAATCGTTATTGCATCTTCTGCGGCGCTGACATCAAGACTTTTGTGGCGAAGGCGGCTAATCCTGAAGCACTAGCCCGCTTTACCAGTGAGCTATCTCAGTTTGAGGCCGGGCCAGCCGAAGCTTTGCAGTCAACCGAGTCGGCTGAGCGCCCTCTGCCCAATGCTAGCTCCACAGCGAGCCAGGCTAGCCCAACTGTTTATAAGACTAAGCCTGCAGGCAAATTAAGCCATGGTCCGCTGACTGTGGTTAGTTTCCTCTTGCTTGGTTTGCTTTCAGGTTCTTTATTGGCCTACTTGTTCAACGGCCCCACCCTCGCCGAGGCCTATAACATGCTCAATGTCACTTCACAGAAAGAAGGCCTGCTGATTTTCACCAAGCAGCCGACGGTGCGCGTGGTGGTGGAATCTAAGG
>Ga0209480_10000437_pt1 | contig 35319 bp, 26 predicted proteins | sample JI61114C2DNA_FD_187501 | JGI IMG/M metagenome (GOLD analysis project Ga0209480, IMG submission 187501) | Wastewater effluent complex algal communities from Wisconsin, to seasonally profile nutrient transformation and Carbon sequestration -... | ecosystem: Engineered > WWTP > Effluent > Algae... | reverse complement strand
ATAAAGGTTTTTAAAGCACTGAAATATTGAAATTAATTTTCAAGATATTTCTGAAGTGATTCATTAATAATACTGTCCCATCCTTCTTCAAAATTGTGTCTTGCGAAGTCGGCATTTTCATTAGGGAATGATTCAAGTCCTTCATGTGTAAGTTTCAATTTAGTATTTTCTCCATCCGGAAATAATTCAAAACTAACAAAGGAAATGCCCGCATATCCTTTATACTTCCAGCTGTATGTTAGTTTTTGTTCCGGTATTACTTCAGTTACCTCGCACAGATGCAGATATTGTTTGTCTGGGCTAGGTCCCCCACTGAATTGAAATTGAAATCCGACCTCTGCTCTAAAGTCTTCTAGGTTGAAGTACCAATGCTTCATTTCCTTATTGTCCGTCAATGCATTCCATAATTTGGAAGGGGTTGTCTTGAAAGTTCTTTCGATAATAATAGGTTTGTGTTCCATTTTAGTTGAGTTTTGATTTATTTATTTTGAAAGATGTTGATCAAGAGCATCTAGTTTGTCATTCCAAAATTGTTTGTGACTTTCGATCCAATCTTTCACAATGTCCAGGCGATTCTGTTGAAGAATGCAAAAGCGTTCTCTTCCTTTTTGCTCAATTGTTATTAGTCCACATTCTGTAAGTATTTTGATATGCTTAGAGATGGCAGGCCTACTGATTTCAAATTTATCAGATATAGCATTTAGATTAAGCGATTCATATGCCAGCATGCCTATGATGTCGCGTCTGGTTGGGTCTGCTATTGCTTGGTAAACATCTCGTCTCATGATATATTTATTTGTAACTATTCGGTTACAAATATAAGTGTAACTATTTGGTTACGCAAGTTAATTGAGAAATATTTTCTATGTGGAGGAATTTATTTTAGGAGTGAACTGATTTTAGGGGAAGATTTTTTACCACAAAGGTCATTTATTTCATAATATAAGTTTCCAGGTTGATCAGTAGTGCGAAGATGAAAGAGTACCAAAAATGAATTGAATTACTGATTACTTTTTTGTCAGAATCACGGATTAAACGGATTAAAAGATTACATGGATTTTAAAATCAGCAAAGATGGAGTTAAAGTAAATAGACATCTTTGCGCTATTACCCATTACCCATTACATATTACTCATCTGTCAGAATCACGGATTAAACGGATTAAAAGATTACACGGATTTTATAAGCAGCAGAGATGGAGTTAAAAGTAATTTGACAACTTGGCGATTACCCATTACCCATTACCCATTACCCATTACCCATTACTCATTACTCATCCCCATCACCCTCCACGGAGGATTCTTCCTGTTCTCACCTGCATAGTACAAGATGAGTTGATTTCCATCCGGATCTTTGAGCCGTGCTTCACGCCACAGCCACGATTTATCCTCCGGCATCTCATCGAATTGAATTCCAAGGTTAATTAATTCAGCTACTTTTTGATCGAGTTGGTCGACTTCAAAATATACCCAGATGTCATTATTAGGATTTATTTGATCGACTTGATGCAAAGAAAATGTACTTTCTCCATCCGGACATTCGAATCGGGCATAGTGGGGGAGGGCTTTAACGATGAGATTCAGGCCTAATTTTTCGTAAAATGGTATGGCAATTTCCAAATCATGACTAGGAACTGTTACCTGATTTAAATTCATACTTTTTGTTATTCGATGATAGAAATCACTTTAAGAATGGTTGTATAGATGGCCTTATTCATGAATTTCATCATATTTTCTATACGCCCATAGTGCTGTCGGATCGATCCATTCTTTCATCGCTTTAAATAAAAAGCCGTGACTCAATCCGGTATTGATGGCAATATCTTGATATCGGCTTATCTTTAATTTTGACGTTTCTTTTCTTTTAATCCCCGAAACAAAGGAGGTGTCAGAAAGGTCATAAATATTCAAAATATTTCCGCAGAAATTGATCTCCGGAAATGTATTTTCATCTCCTTTCATCACACTGGCGATGAACACGAAATTAACTTCAGGATTGGCAAGATAGGTGGAGACATACTGAGCAATATAGCCGCCTTTGGATGTTCCCACGACAGTAATGTGATCAGGGGATACTCCTGAACTGATCAGATTTTCAATCTCAAGTTTTATTTTTTGAGCGTATACTTTTGGGTCGGTATTTGTAGGACGTATTTCATTGTGAACTTCGAATCCATTGGCTTTAAATGCTGTGATGATCTCGTTGTATTCCATTTTGCCATAGACATCATGTGGTCTATTTAGGTCATTTGATTCCAGATATCTATTATGCAAGAAGAAAAGATGATCTGAATCTGCCGGTGATGGATGGAAGCTTATTATCCAACAATGTATAATAAATACAAGCATGATGCTATGGTTTTTAGTGTAATGAAGTAACTAATTAATCCTCGACTTTATTGCCATTCTTATCAATATACATCCATTCCTTACTTTCCCAGATTGAATGTTCGCCATCAGTAATCGTTGTGCAATCTATACTTACGTTGGCTCGGCCATTCTCAAAGGGATAGGCACATGAATATATTGGTTGTATTATTATCTTTCCCAAAATAGGGTCTCCATATCCGATCTTTCCATCTTTAATGATGCGCTGCAATCCTTCGGAGACATAGTCAGGTCCATTGTCATAGGGGAAAATTTCATATATTTTATTGCCTGAATTGTCCATGAGGAAGAATCCATCGTCGTTCACCATGCTATATTTAGAAACCGTATCTGTTTGAATATTTTGATCATCTTTCATTTCAAAAGAATCAGCCGGAGAAGCAACATCATTTTCAATGTAATCCTTAGAATGTTTTGACTGGCAGGAAATGAGCAAAGAGATACTTACTAGTAAACATCCTTGCAATATTTTAATGAAAGTATTCATATGCTAAAATTAGGTAAAAAACTGAAAACATAAAGATAAATAACGTTGCTCTTTTTTGGGTCTGAGTTATAACACTAGGCAATTGAAGGTGGAGAGGTTTCACTTATATTGGGTTTATTAAGTGTGTACTGAATAGATTGACGCTGGATTTCGTCGTTGCAATGAGGATGTTATCTAAATGGACTTTAGTCCTATTCTTAATGCTTATATTAGAAATAAGGAATTTAGTTTATTTGCTATTTAATAGGATCCATTGGTAAAAAAAAGTTGATAGCTTCGAAAGGTCACGAGTTAAAAACTCGCGCCAACCGGAAAAATTTTGCTTATTTAATTCATAAAACTAACAAAAAAAGGAATGAAAAATTTTAATTCTCAAGAGGTGTGTCCATTTTCTGTGACTTTACATTCTCCGGAATTTTAACACGATTTTTCTCATTCGTAATGCTAAACATTGAATTCATTGTATTCCCTGATCTTGTCAATACATCGGAGTATGTATCTGTTTTGGCTAAGTTTTTATTTTGGAGCAAGTCGCCCAGATTAAACGCAGCAATGGATTCCGGAATTTTATTTATAGACTTCAGTTCGTTTGCTAATTCGTTGATTTTCTCCTCTTCTTCATTGTATTTAGAGTCTACATAGTCTTTTTTCAACCATTCTTGCTTTGTCTTTCTTAAAGTTTCGGCTATGTCACCGGATTTTCTGAGATTTTCACAATAAATATAAGCCAATGGACTTGAAGGGACCTGATGTGGTTGATCATGGACTATATTCGATATCCCCTTGGCAAGTGCGTAATTGGGGCAAGTAGTGCTATTGGAAAGAATTATTATGTTTAGACCAGAATTTTCATGCCACAAAATATTTTTAGCGCCTCCAGTATTTCCAGTCTGATAGGTAACTTCTTCCTTGTTGTAAATCATCTTTTCCCAACCCATTGCAAAGTCGCGAAATTCACTTTTCTTATTGTAAAATCCTGACCACGTCAGCGTCATTCCTCCTATCATTGATATGGCAGCGAGCGCTAAGAATCCTTTTTTCGACGGTCGGGACAACAAACAAAAACCTAATAAAATAAGACTAATTCCTCCGTAAATGGAGCGATTAGCTCTGATGAAATTGTCGGAGGTAGTCGCTTCTTTTACCATTTCATTAGATATTAATTTTCCTGAGAAATAATTATTCGTAAAATTTAATAAATCATTACAATTTGAATAAATATTGGCATCAGCAGGCTCTAAAAAAGTATTCGAATAAGGCGTGAATTGTTCTGTAAAATAGGAATATCGATATCCGATAGCCTTATTGGTAAAAGTATCTACATTATTAACATAAGTATTGTCCATAGCACATGGAGTAAGAATATTCTTGTGTACATAATTTTTGAAAGTTTCTCCTGATGCTTTTTCAACAATTTGAGCAAGCATGAGATAATTATCGTTGAGGTATTTTTCCTTACTGCGATTATAATTGGTAAAATCACATTTGTTGTCTAACAATGTTCCCTCGCCATTATATGCATCATTCCGGTCTTTGTAATTGCTGAGATTGCCTGCAGAATTCCCGGAACATCTAAGTTGTACTTCATTATTACTTCCTTCATTTTGTTGAAGAAAAGACTTTATTGTTACTCCATCAAAAGGGTATTCCGGAATAAATTTGCGCATTTCATCACCGAGATTTAATTTGCCTTGATCAGCCAACTTTAGTACGCAACTGGTAGTAAGAGTCCTTGTTAACGAAGAAAGATTAAAAGAGGTTTTTTGATCTATAACCCTTGAAGATTCAGCATTCGCCAAGCCATAAGTTTTTTGGTATAAAACTTTATTATTTTTCGTGACTAGGACAGAGCCTGAGAACATTTTCTTCTCGATAGACTGATTGATCAGAGAATCTATCTTTGGTATATTGTCGCCAGTTTTACAATACGAGTTAGCGCCAAATCCTAAACACAAAAGTAGAATAATATGTCTCATAGCTTAGATTTAAGAACAATTGTCAATTATTTTATTTAAAGTTTCTTTCAAACTTTTTAGTTCCTCCTGATCGATTCCATCCAATGCTTTTCTTCTGTTGGCATTAATGACCTTTTGAATAGAACGCATCAAGTCTTCTGCTTCGCCGGTCATTAGTAAAATAAATCTTCTCTTGTCAGTATGTGCCACTCTTTGGAGGTAGTTTTTCTTAACAAGCAATTCGATAATGCGTGTCACAGAAGCATAATCCTTAAAAACGTTTATTCCAATTTGTTGCTGCGTCAGGCCAGAATTTTCTTTGATTGACTTCAAAATCAGCCATTGGTCAATAGTAATGTCAAAGTTATTCATTATCAATTGCTTCTGAGCATATTGACGATAAGATTTAATAGATTTTTCTAACGTGTAAAATATAATATCATTTAAGCCTTTCTTTCCCAACTTGTTTTTGGTACAAATATAATTGATATATCAATAAAAGTAGAAATTTTTTGAAAAGATAATTTTATTAAGTTTTACATTTATACCAAAAGGTAAATAATTCTTTAATCTTAATTTTTTTTCATAGATTTCCTGAAAAAAAGATCATATTACATAAAATTTTAAACTAAGGTGAAACCATTTATCCATCGTTTATACATTGGCACACTTACTGCTATTGTTATAATAGTTGTTGTTTTTTTATCGATCAAGGGGTATTCTTACTTTACCACGCCTCTTGAGGAGCGATTTTACCATCCCGACCATATGAAATTTAAAGCAAGTGGATTATATGGTCACGGACTTGGTATTATAGGCACACTTCTGATTGTAATTGGCGTATTTGGTTACATGGCCAGAAAGAGATACAGAATACTTTATCAACTGGGCGCATTAAAGTATTGGCTGGAATTTCACATATTTTTATGCTCTCTTGGTCCTGTATTGATACTTTTTCACACTTCTTTTAAATTTGGTGGCATAGTATCAATCAGTTTTTGGAGCATGATAGCAGTAGTAGCGAGTGGAATATTAGGTAGATTTATTTATCTTCAGATACCACGTACTATTGAAGGACAGGCATTAAGCAGAAATGAGATCCAGGGATTAATGTCAGACATGACTAATAATGTGAGTCCTGATATCAAGACAGAAGTAGAGCTCGATAAAATCTTGCAACATACAAGAGCACGAGCTGCTATTGTTAAGTCCGGCTTTTTTGGATTCTTTGCACAGTACTTTGACAACATTTCTATTAAAAAGGAAATTAGGAGTCAATTGTTAGACATGTCAGTGGATAATAGTAAAGTGCCGGTTATAATGAAGTTAGTAGGTCATGAAATATCATTAACTAGAAAAATTCAGTACCTAGAGTCAATGCAAAGATTATTCAGATACTGGCATGTTGCCCACCTGCCTTTTGCTTTGATCATGCTTATTATTATGGTAGTTCATGTCATCGTCACTTTAACTTTCGGGGCGAGATGGATTTTTTAAATAAATAGAGGAATGGCTGAGATATTGATTTATGGGTTGGTAGCTTTGATTTGTGTTGGCATTCTATACATTTACATAATAAAGTTGAAAACTGAAACACTTGCCTCAGAAATCAAAATAGAAAAAGCAAAAGAGGAAGGTATTTATGAGCCTGTTTCTCTTTATCCATACATCGATACTAATACTTGCATCAAAAGCGGTGCATGCATTTCAGCCTGCCCTGAGGAAGACATCATTGGCATACGAAATGGCAGAGCTACCCTTATAAATGCTTCTCATTGTATAGGTCATGGCGCCTGTTTTCATGCTTGTCCGGTAGAAGCCATTTCTCTTAGAATTGGTACTGAAAAGCGTGGTGTAGATTTGCCTCACGTTAACCAAAACTTTGAAACAAATGTTCGGGGTATCTTTATTGCCGGTGAACTAGGGGGTATGGGCCTGATTAAAAACAGTGTAGAACAAGGTAAACAAGCAGTAGATCACATATTTAAGGATATCAAAAAGACTCATGGCTGCGAATATGATCTTGTCATTATAGGTGCAGGGCCTGCGGGAATTTCAGCCTCTTTACAAGCAAAAAAAATGGGGTTAAAAGTAATTACTCTTGAACAGGATTCTCTAGGTGGAACAGTTTTTAACTTCCCTAGATCGAAAGTCGTCATGACTTCTCCAATGGATCTTCCGAGTTTTGGTAAAATTAAGTTATATAATACGAGTAAGGCAGAACTTTTACAGATTTGGATGGATGTAATAAGTAAAAATGAAATAGAAATTAAGGAAAAGTGTAAGGTTGAGAAAATTACCAAACTCAAGTCGGGCTTTGAGGTCCTTACCGCAGATGACGACGAGTACATTACTGATAAAATTTTGCTTGCTATTGGGCGTAGAGGTAGCCCTAGAAAATTAAATGTACAGGGAGAGCAGTTGGAAAAAGTGACATATAGGCTAATTGAACCTGAAATGATACTGGACAAAGACATCTTAGTAGTTGGAGGTGGCGATTCAGCTATAGAAAGTGCAATACTGCTTGCAGATCAAAATCGGGTTACCCTTTCCTATAGAAGTGCTCAGTTCAACAGGTTAAAGCCTAAGAATAATATGCAAATAATTGAAGCCGTTGATTCAGGAAAGATCAAGATGTTTTTCAACTCTCAAGTTCAAGATATTAGAGATGAAGAAGTAGCCTTATCTATTGTTGATGATGAAATAATATTCTTACCAAACGATTTGGTATTTATCTTTGCAGGAGGTGAATTGCCAACTCAGTTTCTTGAAAAATCTGGAATTGAGATTTCAAAAAGATTTAATTATACTCTAAAATCTCATAAACACTAAAAGTGAAGTGGTTTTTAACAGTTAAATATTTTCTGATTTTTGCATTGATCATGTCAATATTGATTGATAGTAAGTCAGCTTATGGTCAATTGTCTCCCGGAAAATTGTCAAAGGCCCACAGCCAACTTGAAGGAATGTCTAATTGTACTGCCTGTCATGATTTGGGTTCGAAGATTTCGGAAACAAAGTGTCTTAATTGCCATGCTCCTTTAAAAGAAAAAATCCAAAAAAATAGAGGATATCATGTATCTTCCGAAGTCAGAGGTAAGACTTGCATTACATGTCATAGTGAACACCATGGTGTAAATTTTCAAATGGTAAGATTTAACACAAAAACATTCAATCACAATCTGACGAAATATGAACTTAAGGGGAAACACAAAACTGTTGATTGCGCGTCTTGTCATGCTCAGACCAACATTGTTGACAAAAGGTTAAAGAACAATAAGAATACTTTCCTTGGCCTGGAAACTGCTTGCGTTAATTGTCATGCAGATGAACACAAAAAGACACTTGGGCAGGATTGTGCAAAGTGCCACGATTTTAATTCATTTAAACCTGCAACTCTTTTCAATCACGCTAAAACTGACTTCCCTTTGATCGGAGCGCACGTCAAATTGGAATGTATCAGTTGTCACAAAGTAGAAAATAAGGCAGGTGATAGTTTTCAGAACTTTGCAAATGTTCCTTTTAAAAATTGCGTTTCTTGTCATAATGACCCTCACAAAGGAAGTTTCGGAACCAATTGTAAAGCGTGTCACAGTGAGTCTTCATTCCACAATATTAAAGAGTCAGGTTTTAATCATAACGTGACCGGCTTTGCGCTTGTGGGCAAACATAAGTCACTAGACTGCGCCAAATGTCATGACAATAGGGCAGGGCCCTCCGGCAAACACAAGGAATTCGCTCAAGTCAGTTTAATTACCTGCACTACCTGCCACAAAGATGTTCATGATGGTAAATTTGGCTTAGACTGCAAGAAATGTCACAATGAAAATTCATTCAAATTTAAATCCAGTTCAGGAGATTTTGATCATAATTTGACAGGTTTCGAACTTGAAGGTCAACATGCAACGGTTGATTGTAAAAAATGCCACAAGTCTGGTAATATGACCAAGACATTGCCCCACCAGACTTGCAATGCCTGTCATACAGATTACCATAATGGCCAATTTGTCGCCACAAAATATAAAGATTGTGCTGCATGCCACACTGTCAGTGGTTTTGACAAATCATTATTTTCGATTGAAGATCATCAAAATTCAGCATTTCCATTGACAGGTGCACATCTTGCTACAGAGTGTACGGCTTGTCATATGAAAACTGATCAATGGGATTTTAGAAAAATCGGGAGTAAATGTATTGATTGCCATACAAATATCCATGACGGCTTTTTAGATGTTAAATATCTACCGGAGAAAAATTGTGTATCTTGTCATAACACTGATGAATGGCAAAAAGTAACTTTCGATCATGATCAAACAATTTCAAACTGATAGGAAAGCATGAATTGACTAAATGCGCTTCATGTCACTTTATTCTCGATAAAGAAAGAAAAGTAATCCAAAAATTCAAACAACTAAGTTTAGATTGCGTATCTTGTCACAATAATGTACATGGAGATCAATTTAATTTGAACGGCAAAACAGATTGTGGAAGATGTCATAAACCTGAAAGTTGGTCTGCTGGCTTGTTTGAGCACAATTCTGCAAGATTCAAGCTTGAAGGTGCCCATGTGGAATTAGAATGTAATATGTGCCATAAAGTGGAGATAGCTAATGGAAATGAAATTGTAAGATATAGAACGGGGAAGCTGGTATGTATCGATTGTCATCAATAATATTTCTTATACTTTTCGGAGTTGGAATTTCTTTGGGCCAGTCCCCTCATGGAAAGGCCTTCACCATGGATTGCGCAAGTTGCCACAATTCTGAAGGATGGACTTATGATAAAAAAAACAGCACCTTCGACCATGATAAGACCGATTTTCCTTTGTTCGGCCAGCACAAATCACTAGAATGCAAATCCTGTCATAACTCGCTTGAGTTTAATAAAGCCGAAACCGATTGTATTTCCTGTCATACAGATATGCATCAGCAAACAGTAGGAACTGATTGTGCCCGATGTCATACACCTGAGTCCTGGATCGTATCTAATATTACAGAGTTGCATGAGAGGACATCTTTTCCTTTGAAAGGAGTTCATGCTACAGTAGATTGCAATCAATGCCACCAAAGCGAGACGCTTATCAGGTTTAGCCCTACTGGATTAGAATGTATTGACTGTCACCGTTCTGACTACCTAGCCACTACAATACCAAATCACTCCAAAGCTGGTTTTTCAGATGATTGTGCCAGCTGTCATTCGACTTTGGCTCCTGATTGGGTTACAGATAAAGTAGATCATAGCTTTTTCCCACTGACAAAGTCTCATGCCATAGATGATTGTACCGCATGCCACAAAGGAAGCACCTATTCTGATATTTCCTCCCAATGTATAAGTTGTCATGAGCAGGATTATAATGGTACATTAAATCCAAAACACTCAGCAGCAGGTTTTTCCATTAATTGCAACGAATGCCATACCACAGATCCTGGCTGGACGACGGTAAGCTTTAACCTACATGACGCACAGTACTTCCCCATCTATAGCGGCAAGCATAATGGTGTATGGACTGAATGTATAGAATGTCATAAGGATCCTAATAATTTTGCTTCAAATACCTGTATCACTTGTCATAAAAATCCCGAAACAGATAATGCCCACAATGGGGTTAGTGGATATATATACAATGACGCGGCATGTCTTGCTTGTCATCCCACAGGGGACGCTGGTGTTTCATTTGATCATAATGCGACTGCCTTTCCATTGACAGGAGCTCATGCAGGCCTTGAATGCTTAGAATGTCATGCAGGTGGATTTCAGGGGACTTCGACATCTTGCGTAGATTGCCATACCAACGATTTTAATGCAACAACCAATCCAAATCATAATGCTATAGGGATAAGCACAGATTGTGCATCTTGCCACACCACAGCTCCAGGGTGGGAACCTGCTACCTTCAATATACATAATCAATATTATCCTTTAAATGGTGCCCATGCTCTTATCAGTAATGACTGCGCTGCATGCCATAATGGTGATTACAATAATACTCCCAATACATGTATTGGTTGTCACCAGTCAGATTATATTGCCACCACAAATCCAAACCACTTAAGTTCAAATTTTTCAAATGATTGTGCTAGCTGTCATTCAGAAACGGCTTGGCAGCCATCTAATATAAATCATGATGGCTCATACTTCCCTATATACAGTGGTAAACATCAAGGTGTGTGGAATGAATGCGTGGAATGTCACAACATCCCCGGTAATTTTGCCCAATTTACTTGTGTGACTTGCCATGCCAATCCTGAAACAAATGACGTTCATAATGGCGTCAGCGGATATGTATATAATAGTGATGCTTGTCTCGGCTGTCACCCTACCGGGGATGCGGATATGCCGTTTGATCATAATGCGACAAGTTTTCCTCTGACAGGTGGCCATAGCGGCCTAGATTGTATCCAATGTCATGCCGGAGGATTTCAGGGTACCTCAACAGCGTGTATTGATTGTCATATGAATGATTTTAATGCAACTATCAATCCCAATCACAATAACTTAGGCTTAGGAACTGATTGCGCTTCCTGTCATACTACTATCCCCGGATGGGAACCGGCTAGTTTTGCAGTCCATAATACTTTCTATCCGCTCAATGGTGCTCATGCTTTAATAAGCTCAGAATGTGTAACCTGCCACAATGGAAATTATAATTTGACACCGAATACCTGCATAGGGTGCCACAATGCTGACTATGTAGCTACCACAAATCCTAATCATACCAGTTCTAATTTTCCGACAGATTGTGCTTCCTGTCATTCAGAAAGTGCATGGGAGCCTTCGACGTTTAACCATGATGGACTTTACTTTCCGATCCATAGTGGCAAACATCTAGGTACATGGGATAATTGTGTACAATGCCACACCAATTCTTCAGATTTCAGCCAGTTTACTTGTACCACTTGTCACGCCAATCCTGAGACTGATAATGGACATGGAGGAGTAAGTGGTTATGTTTATAATAGCAATGCTTGCCTTGCATGTCACCCTACGGGTGATGCAGACATGCCTTTCGATCATAATGCTACTGATTTCCCTTTGACCGGAGGCCATTTGGGCCTCGATTGTTTGCAATGCCATTCGGGAGGATTCCAGGGTACATCGACTGCATGCGTAGATTGTCATACGAACGATTACAATGGAGCAAGCAATCCTAATCACACCAGTCTTGGCTTAAGTCAGGATTGTGCTACTTGTCATACCACTGCTCCGGGATGGGCTCCTGCAACCTTTGTAGATCATAGTTCGATTTATCCATTGAATGGAGCTCATGCTTTGATTGCTCAGGAATGCGCTAGTTGTCACAATGGAAATTATAATACAACTCCCAATACTTGTGTAGGTTGTCATCAAAGTGATTTTAATGGAACGACTAACCCTAATCATAGTTCTAGTCAGTTTTCCACAACATGCGTTAATTGTCACAGTGAAACTTCTTGGTCTCCTTCAAATTTTGATCATAACAATGTCTATCCTCTTACAGGGGCGCACGCTGCGATCGCAACAAACTGTGCCGTCTGCCATAATGGGAACTATAATAATACGCCAAATACTTGTGTCGGCTGCCACAATGATGATTATGCTGCTACCACCAATCCTAATCATGCGGCCAATCAGTTTTCAAATAATTGTGTAGAGTGTCACACGAACAATGCTTGGACTCCTGCGACTTTTGATCATAATTCTGTATATCCTTTTACCGGAGCACATATAGCCATAGCTAATAACTGTGTGGCATGTCACGTAAACAGCAATTATAATAATACACCAAATACCTGTGTCGGCTGCCACAATGATGATTATGTTGCTACCACCAATCCTAATCATGCGGCCAATCAGTTTTCAAATAATTGTGTAGAGTGTCACACGAACAATGCGTGGACTCCTGCGACTTTTGACCATAATTCTGTATATCCATTTACCGGAGCACATATAGCCATATCTAATAACTGTGTGGCATGTCATGTAAACGGCAATTATAATAATACACCAAATACCTGTGCTGGCTGTCATATAGATGATTATAATGGTACGACTAATCCCAACCACGCAGTCAATCAGTTTTCAAATAATTGCGTAGAGTGTCACACGAACAATGCGTGGACTCCTTCTACATTTGACCATAATTCTGTGTATCCGTTTACCGGAGCACATATAGCCATAGCTAATAACTGTGTGGCATGTCACATAAACGGCAATTATAATAATACACCAAATACATGTGCGGGCTGTCATATAGATGATTATAATGGTACGACTAATCCCAACCACGCAGTCAATCAGTTTTCAAATAATTGTGTGGAATGTCACACGAACAATGCGTGGACTCCTTCTACATTTGACCATAATTCTATATATCCATTTACCGGAGCACATATAGCCATAGCTAATAACTGCGTGGCCTGTCATGTAAACGGCAATTATAATAATACACCAAATACATGTGCTGGCTGTCATATAGATGATTATAATGGTACGACTAATCCCAACCACGCAGTTAATCAGTTTTCAAATAATTGCGTAGAATGTCACACGAACAATGCGTGGACTCCTTCTACATTTGACCATAATTCCGTTTACCCATTCGTTGGAGCACATATAGCCATAGCTAATAACTGCGTGGCCTGTCATGTGAATGGCAATTATAATAATACACCAAATACATGTATAGGATGTCACCAACAGGATTATAACAATGCGAATAATCCCAATCATCAAAATGCTCAATTTCCAACAGATTGCACTCAATGTCACAGTCAAACTGCATGGGAACCGTCTACTTTTGATCATGATAACATGTATTTTCCAATTTATAGTGGTAAGCATAAAGATGAGTGGAATCAATGTTCTGAATGTCATACTACACCGGGTAATTTCGCAATATTTAATTGCATAGGTTGCCACAATAATCAGGGTCAATTGCAGAATCAGCATCAGGACGTAAATAATTATCAATACAATAGCAATGCCTGTTTTGCTTGTCATCCGGATGGAGAGAATTAAAGTGGATGATGATGATGATGATGAAACGAATTCTTATAACTTTAATTTTTGGATTAAATATTGTAAATGTTGAAGCTCAACAATCTAAAATATTAGAAGGAACGGTTACTTATAAAAGCTCCAATAGTATATATGTAAGATTTTCCTCAACAGATAACATTAATATTGGAGATACTTTATATTTTAAAACAAAAAGCGAAGAGATTCCAGCACTCATCATCAATCATAAATCGTCCATATCAGTAGTTTGTGCTCCGATATCAACAATGGTGATCAATATAAATGATAAGATTTTTAAAAAAATGAGTGAAGAAAAAGTCATACAAAATCAGGACAGTTCGATAATCAAGAAGAATCTTGTTCAGCTGATTAACACACCCGACTCTATTACAAATGTAGAAATAATCCCAGCAAAAAAATCTGAGCTGTCCAAAACCCAGGTCATTAATGGTAGAATTTCATTATCCACAAATGCTAGCTTCAACCCAGGAGAGAACAATAATTTTCAGCGCATGCGTGCAGCTTTTTCATTAAATGTGACCAATATCAACAATTCTCCATTATCAATTCAAAGCTATCTAACTTATAGGCATAGATATGGCATAGATCAGGTAAATTCAGCTTTTAAGGAAGATTTTAAAACTTATACATTAGCAGTTAATTATAATCCTGGAGATAAAATAAATCTTTGGGTAGGCAGGAAGATTAATAATAACATTGCGAATATAGGAGCCATAGACGGAATTCAGTATGAATACAAATTTAAGAATTTGATAAGTGGAGTATTTGCTGGAACCAGACCGGATTATATTGATTATTCATTTAATCTTAAACTGCTGCAAATAGGAGGATATCTTTCACATCAACCTAATCCGGACAAAGGGTATCTTCAGACTACTTTGGCTTTTGCGGAACAAAGAAATGACGGAAATACGGACAGGAGATTTTTGTATTTTCAACATATCAATAATAGGATTAAGCATCTAAATGTGTTCTTTTCTTCAGAATTGGACATGTATCAAAAAATTGATCAGAAAATAACTAATAAGCTGGAACTGACAAGTATTTACCTTTCTGTAAGGTATAGATTCCAAAAAAATCTTTCGATATCTGCCTCTTATGACAAAAGACGTAATATTATTTATTATGAGTCTTTTCAGACATTTATTGACCAACTTTTAGCTCAGGAAACCAGACAAGGATTGCGTTTCCAAGTGACATATTCTCCCTTTAAATTCATGTCAGTTAATGCTTCTCAATTCCTTAGATACCAGGGTGACGGATCTAAGCCTACTACAAATACATTGGTTAATATATCTTTTTTGAGAATGCCATTCAAAAATTCATCTGCATCACTTTCAATAAATACGCTCGCAACGCAATATCACAAAGCTGTCATATTTGGAGGTCGCATTACTCAAAATGTTTTCAAGGGCAAGGCCCAAGTGGAATTAAATTATAGAAATGTGAATTATAATTATTCGAATACTGAGACAAGTCAAAGACAAAATATCATAGGAGTCAATCTTAATATGAATGTATTAAAATATACAAGTTTTATCATCAGTTATGAAGGAACATATGAAAAAGAAATAAATTACCAACGTTATTTTATTACCTTGATTCAAAGATTAAAAAGCAAAAAGAAATGAGATCTCTAAAATTCTACATAATTATAATTTTGGCAGTTACGATTTCTGCCTGTGATAAAAAGCCGAAAGTAATTGTAGAAGATACACCAAGTGCAATGGACAGCTCAGCAAGGGGCAATCCAATGTTAAATCAAAGTATCGCCGGTATGGACAATTCTGTCCACAAAGTAACTGCTAATGAGGTTCTACAGACAGAAAGGTATACCTACCTTAATGTTTCAGAAAACGGTAGAAAATTCTGGATAGCCACTTCTAAAGTGGATGCTATAATAGGAAAGGCATATATATATCAAGGCGGCCTTATGAAGACCAATTTTGAAAGCCAGGAATATAACAAAGTATTTGATACGGTTTACTTAGTCTCAAATATCATAGATGAGCAGCAGCATCCGGGAGGCAATATTGATGAACAAGGAGATGAACATAATCATCCTGTAGATCCGGCAGTTGGTATTAAGCATACCCCGGTGAAGGATGCCATAAAAATTAGTCAGTTATTTAGTGATAAGAAGAAATATGAAGGACAAGTCATTACTGTTCAGGGAAAGGTTACAAAAGTAAATAACGGCATCATGGGTCGCAATTGGATCCATATACAGGACGGAAGCAAGAAAGATGGCAAAGATCTTGACCTTACCCTTACTACCTTATTCAATATTCCTCTTGGTGCAGAGGTTGCACTCAAAGGAAAAGTCGTTCTTGACAAAGATTTTGGAGCAGGATACAGATACAACATTATACTTGAAGAATCAGAATTACTCCAATAATTCAACCTAATAACTCAAGACTTTACTACATCTATGTTTTTCTGATATATCCTTCGATAATTGATATAAGCAACTATGGTGAGTGCTATTAATGCTATTGTGGTATAAAACACTTGCGGTGGAATAGGAACAGGATCTCCTGCAGCATAAGAATGCAACCCGGATAAGTAATAATTCACTCCAAAATATGTCATGATGACCGTTGCAAATCCGAAAAGAGAAGCGACATTAAATGCGAAAGCACTCTGAATACCCGGAATAAATCGCATATGTAGAATGAAAGCATATACAAGTATAGTGACTAAAGCCCAAGTTTCTTTTGCGTCCCATCCCCAATATCTGCCCCATGACTCATTCGCCCATACTCCACCAAGATAGGTGCCAATACTTACCATGACCAATCCTGCTAGTAAAGTAATCTCACTAATCACTGTGAGTTCTTTAATAGTTCTTTCAATGTTCACTTTTTTCTTTTGGGAATTTAAGGAGTAAAGGATAAGGTTTAACATTCCGATGACCGCACCGAGCATTAGAAATCCATAACTACCTGCCTCTAGTGAAACATGAATGGTTAACCAATAGGATTTTAAAACAGGTACGAGCGGAGAAATCTCCGGATCGAGCCAACTCATGGCAGCGACCAGTAATACCGTAGCAGCTAGAATAGTGGTAGCAGCCATGCCACCTAACGATTTTCTTGAAAATATCAAACCGGCAAGCATAGTGGTCCATGAAATATAGATCATTGATTCATACCCATTGCTCCAGGGTGCTCTGCCTGAAATGTACCATCGCAGTGCTAATCCAAGTGTTTGAAAAGCAAATGCAAAGCAAAGAAAATAAAATACATACCTTGTTATTTTGGCTCTATTTGCCGTACTTTTAAAAACGGAATAGAAGAAAAGGCCAAAGATAATTATAGCAGACAGACCATAAATGTTCTTAAGCCTTCCAAAGATATCAAGGCTATTAAATAGTAATTCAGCACTTATTTTCGAATCGGAAGGGTAAATCGCAGCTCCATATTTTTGTTGAAATTCTTTGATTTTAAGAATTTGACCAGTTGGATCCACGTTGTGATCGTGTTGAAATGACTGCATATAATCTACGAATATTTTGTCCATTTTCATGATTTCTTGCGAGTTACTATTAGATTCGCGGACGTCAGCTGGTGAGATCCAGGTATTTGCAAGATCTCCAGGTACAGGATATATCTTCAACAATCTTCCGGAGAAAACCATATTAGCTATGTTAACTTTTTCATCCGTTTTTATGATTGCTTTTTCAAAGGTTCCCTGATCTTTAGGATTCATCATCTGGGCTTTTCGAATTTCATCGCGAAGTTTATAATTCCCATCTTTATCATAAAATTGCCTGTATGTGAGGTATTTCTCAGTTTGCCCTAATAGTTTTTTTATTTGAGGGTGATCACTCACAAAGATAAGTGGAGCATCCTGCCATTTTTGAGGATCAGTTAGCATGGATAAGAATAACTGATCAGAAGTCATTCCAAACATACTTTCTTTCCGTGACAACTTTCTCATCACTTCGCTAGTCATTGTATTGGCAGGTTTTAACCTTCCTTTATGATCTTGTACGACAATCTTGCCAAATTCCTTTGCTAATCCACTTTCTATGATGGATTCAGGTTTCCATTCCTGTCCAATAGCAGAAGTAATTAAACTAAGCATTGTAATAAAAATTAATATTATAGATTTCAAGCTATTAGTTTGATATTGCTTTAATTTTTGAGACAAGGAGGTGAATCTGGATCTTTTATCAAAGAAAGTAAATAATAGGCCTACAGTTAACAGAAAATATCCAAGATACGATGTCCAGGTTCCCCAGAAATCATGATTGACACTTAATATAGTTCCTGCTTCGTCTTGATCGAATGAAGATTGAAAAAATCTGTATCCTTGATATGTCAAAATATTGTTCATAAAGATCCTGAAATCCATATTGACGCCTTTGGCAGGATCTAAAAGGGTTACTTCACTTGCATATGAAGATGGATTATCGGTACCTGGATATCGATCCATGATAAAGTCTTTAAGCTTGATGGAGAAAGGAAGTAGAATCTCCTTTGGCCCATAGCTAATATTTAGATTGCCTGTTCCAACGTTTACTGATTTCGCAAGACCTTGTTCACCTTTTCTTCCAGCGATCAATAATTCTTCTTTTTTACCCTCGTGAATCACTTCCAGCAATAATCCAGCATAACTTTCGCTCTTCATCTTCCTGCTCTCGGCCACTAATTTAGTATCGGCATGTGCATTAAAGTCGCCGAATACAAATCCAGCGTTTCCATTGTTATACATTGCTCTTAGCCTCAATGGTGCCATTGTTCCAGCTGGAATGTCTTCACGAATTTGTGTGGCCATGACCATTTGGTTGACAGCCTTATCAGTTATAAAACTCAGGCTATCATTCCTGTAGAATATATTAAAGGCATTTGGTAAAATAGAGTTTGTAAAATTGAAATTAACATTGTTTATGGACATTTTTTCTCCTTGCCTTATAAAATATTCTTCTCTGCCACCCTCTCCCCCGAATACTACTTTTACGACTGCAGGAGCATTTTCTTTATAAAACAGTTCTTCTTTTGGGTTGGGAATAAATTCCTTAAGCCTGACTTGAAATACATTACTTCCAATTTGATAACTTTCGTCAAAGTAGTTTTTTCCTAATGTGGCGAAATTCACATATTCATTGAAAGAATATGTCTTACTATTATTCTCAAAATTGAAATTTAGAAAACTTTCAGAAGAAAGAACTATGTTACTGTCGCTATTTTCACGTATGTGCATCATTCCTTCGTATCCAAAATACCTTGTGATCCCTGCTCCGGCTATAATAATGATAATGGCTGAATGGAAAATGAGTGCTGCCCATTTTTTCTGCCTTATCATTCTGAATCTTCGGATGTTGGTAAAAATAGTTAGACTAAATAATAGTAGCAATGCTTCAAACCACCAAGCTTTAAATATTATTTTTTGCGCGGAACTTGTTCCAAAATCGTTTTCAACGAATGTTGCAGCGCCTATCGATATTGCAAATAATAATATATATATTCCGGCTGCTCTTGTTGAAGTTATGCCCGAATATATCGAACGCAATATTTTTATCCATTTCATCACAATTCTGCTCTAAAAATAATTAGTAAAGCATAAAGTTAATTATTTGCTGAAAAACATATTGTAAATAGATGTAAAACCCAAAAAAAGATTTTCTAATCCAGAGCATATCTAATATTCCAAAGTTGGCTTTAATCTATTATTCATTATAAACACTACCTATAATGAAAGTAACTCTTCAAGCGTATAAAAGTTGAAATAATATCACTCAAGTTTCGGTTGTCAGATTAGCTTAAATTAAAGAATAATTAAAATCTTAATAAGATGTTAGATGTTTGAAGGTAGATTTTAGATGGCTCTTCATCAATCAAATGGATATTTTTTCTATTAAACCTATTAAAGTAAAAATATGAATCAATTGACTAAATACCCCCGCATAAAATTATCTACTCCTTGCAGTCGTGATAATCTAGCGCGGGACTTCCGCTATACTCCGGTATCTTACATCAAATCCCGAAGCTGCGGGACCTTCTAACTTTGTTTTTTAACTGCCGAAACTTGAGTGGATAAAATAGTTAAACTTCAAATAATAAGGTTATTTTAATTTTAGTTAGACTAATTATTTAGTAAAGTTTAAAAATTGCAAATAAAAATAATGTTATTAATATTCAAAATTAAACAAGTAAATTTGCGTGGTTATCAAAATCTCTATTTATTGCGATTTTTTAATAAGTAATTAATTATGACTTTATTTCAAGAAAACGATCTTAGAAGATTTACCGGTGATCCTTTGAAATTGCATGATTTTATGTCGGAATTTGTAGTTCATTGTCCGAAATGTGACGGAACAGCGACCATCAAAGTACCCAGTCCATATGATAATAACAATGCAGTATTAAGATGTAATGACTGTCATTTCTCTGAAAAAATTTCAGAAAGAACACGTTTTAAAACTACAGCAAAGGCAGTTTGTAATGAGTGCAGAACACCCTTGGATCCTGATATCAGGGACAGAAAGGAGATTCCACCCTTTGTGAAAGTGACTTGCCCTAATTGCAAGACGATCAATAAGATTGCAGAAAATTGGGAGTCATATATTATGAAATACAACGACTCCGGTATTATCGACCCAGCATTTGGTCTGCATCTATGGTATCAGGACAAAGTGAGAGGAAATGTCATTTGGGCATTTAATCACGCGCATCTTCTGGAGATCAGAAATTATGTTGCTGCACAATTACGTGAAAGGCCTATTAGTAAACTCAAAATGATGATGGTCGATAAACTTCCTGAATTTATTAAGAGTGCGAAGAACAGAGACGAAGTAGTCGATGTACTGGATAGGATGGAAAAGTCAGTAATTTAAGTTTCGGTAGTCAAATTTTCTTTTTTGAAAGATAAATTTAATTTTTACTAAAATGTTAGATGTTAGAAGCTTGTCCGCCGAACAAGGCGGGGTAGATTTTAGATGGCTCTCCATCAAATACATGGATATTTTTTCTATTACACCTTTTAAAGAAAAAATATGAATCAATTGACTAAATTCCCCGCCGTCACTTTCGATAGTCGGGCAGGCATCTAACATCTAACATCAGCCATCTACCTTTGTTTCTTAACTGCCGAAACTTGAGTCGGTAATATTAAAAAATAAATAGGATATATTGATTCAAATACGATTTTATCCTTCAACCAACTTTTTCAACCCGTTAAGTACTTTGTCCCAACCTCTTTCCGATCTTTCATATCGCTTTTCAGAGCCTTCGCCAAGACTAAAATCATCAGAAATGTGCAAAGTTGTGACTCCTTTGACATAAGTCAATTCATCAGTAACTATGGAAGTTGTTGAAGAACCTGAATTTTTAAGATTATATTTAAGGAGTTTTTCTTTTTCAATTTCCAGGATCTCTCCTGACATTTCAATATTTTTAATTAAAAATATTCTGCCTTTGAAGGTGATTTGACTTCCCTTTTTACAATCGGAAAATATCCAACAATCAAAGAAATGTTCCTTCGTTTTTTCGGGATTTGTTAGCGCATCTCATACATTAGCCGGCGATGTATTAGTTTAATACTATTTTTACGACATGTTTTTTCATGATAAAATAGTTTGTAATTAACCAATCATAGAAGACTTCTGATTAGTAATTATTTGTTTTGAAAATTAAATTCAAATAGAATAAATAAATTACAAAGTGAGCGCAATGCTTTTGGAATGATAATTGAAGAGATATTAATTCAAAAGTAGGGGAGCTCAATCAGTTTCCATATTGGAAAATTTTAATTGTTTTTAAATATCGCATTTCGATATAATTGTGTTATTTTTACTGCACCCTTATTATAAATCTCTGGATATTATGAAATATCGCATTGGAGTTTTATTTTTTATCATCACTTGCCTTTTATCCGGAACGCTCATCTATGCCTTCGCCCGACCAGGCACTATATATCTGAATCAATGGCTCGATCAAATAGTAGGCGATAATTTTCAGCAAAATTTGTCGGCAATGATATCTGGATTTGAAATTCCCGGATGGATCATTTATTCGCTGCCAGATGCATTGTGGATGATGGCTTTAATTACACTAATTCTTTTTATCTGGGACTTCAAACTCAATGTCAGAAGTATTCCTTGGATAGTATCAGCTATTCTCACAGGATTGACTTTAGAAATATTTCAGGGATTCCATCTTATTGGTGGAACATTTGATATCAGTGATCTTATTCTAATAGTGATTGCCGCTATATGTCCCCTCTCATTCACATTTATAAAACAATTCACATGCAAAACAATGTAAGATGTATTTTGTCTTTTTTTACTTTGGTCTTATTTGTCATTCTAGCTGCCTCCTCCTTTGGGCCAGATAGTGCCAGTAATACTATTGTAAAAGTTGGCAATTGCGAACCTAAACCTCCGATCAATGTAAGTGCAAAGGTGAATGTACTGGTTATTGATAATGAGGGAAATCCTGTACAGGCTGGTGAGGGTAGTTTGTTTATAAATAACCTGATAGTAGTTTTTGATTCATGTGAATATGACCCTCGTGCTTTTTATAAAGAACATGTAGTCATTGGACCTGATGGAACTTATCATTTTCAATCACCTCCCAATCTGCACGAGAATTCGCAGGATCTATATCGAGTTGAATTAGTTTTCAGAATAGCCGGAAGGGAATCCAGGACAGTCAAAATTCTGAAATATGATCAAACAACGGTCTCCTTTACTTTGAAGACTCCTGATCCGGATTATCCATAATTAAGAACTCAAAAAACATCAAATGAAAAATATATTAACAATAGTGTTTCTAGGATCTTTTGGGATCACAAATTTATTATGCCAAAATTTTACATTTAAATCAGAAAATCCTTTTGGCATCAAAACCATAAAAGATGATGATAGCCGCCCAACTCAAAAGGTGATGTTCTTTGATTATGATGGTGATGGTGATTTAGACATTTTGCATAGCGGTATTGCTTCTCTTGATGATGTGGAAAACTTTGAATGGTCTAATGTCCATTATTTTCTGGAAATACAGGAGAATATTGGGGATGCCCACAATCCACAATTTGGTCCGAGACAATCGATATTTGAAAATTTCCCTTTTCCAGAAGGTTATTTTTTTCCATGCGCCGGGGATTTGAATGGCGACGGGAAGGTAGATTTTTTGGTTAATGGTGCTGTAGATGATATCGGAAACAGAACCTTCATTTATTCTAAAAATGTGTCGGTTGGTCAGACTCCACAATTTGAAAACATTAAATTGAGTGTTTTTGGACTTGATGATCTGGTGGCGGAAAGTTTTTTTATTCCTGAATTAATAGATCTTGACAGTGATGGAGATCTTGATATATTATTGAGTGGCTTTAACCCTGCCTTTGGAGAAGAAAATGGCCCCGATATTCCGGTCAATTATTATGCCAAAAACAGAGGGACAAAAACCCAACCTGATTTCGTAGGGTGGTATTATGACCCTTTTGGTCTTGTACAAAGTCCTCTTATAGAAATATTGTGCGCCGGAGATATTGACAATGATGGAGACACTGACGCCCTTGGAGCAAATCTTTTGATCCCTTCAGATTCAATTAATTTTCTAAGTGTCCATATGAATAGCTCAGGACCGGATGGCAGACCGGTTTTTACGAATACACTTCATTCTCCGTTTGGTCTTTCCACCAGCTTTGGTGATAAGCAATATATGTTTCCTAACCTCGTGGATATTGATGGAGATAGTGACCTGGACCTGTTCGTATTTAAGGGTGTGGCAAGTGAGTTAGTGCTTCAATATTATGAAAATCACCTTTGTACACCCGAGACAAGTTCATTTACAGCCAATATTTGCAGTGGAAATTCACTAAATTTGGGAGGAATGGAATTTACTGACCCCGGTACTTATGTCGTTCCGCTTACAGGAAGTGACGGATGTGACAGCACGGTCACCCTTACTTTGTTTGTGGAAACTGTTGACAATTCTGTCAATGTTATACAAAATACAATTACTGCCGGACTTTCCAATCTAATTTATCAATGGATAGACTGCGATACCGGAATCGAAATCCCTGGTGCTACGGGACAAAGTTATACGGCAAATACTACAGGAAATTATGCTGTAAAAATCACATCTTTAAGTGGTTGCTCCTCAATCTCAGGATGTATTTCAATAGTTACCTCAGGAACAAAAAAATTAAAGTGGGAGGATTCTGTCAATATATATCCAAATCCTGCGACAGGAATGGTACACATTCTCAATGCTTCTAATTTTCCTGTGACTAAAATTACCGTGACGAGTATTTCGGGTACGAAAACGAAAGTAATAAAAGTGAGTGGTAAGAATACAATTGATATTTCTTCTCTAAGCAGCGGAACTTACTTGCTAAAACTTGAAATAAATAATGTTGAAATTGTAAAAAAATTAATTGTGAATTAAAATTAAATTCTTCCTTAATAAACTAAAATCAAAGCACTAATATAGAATGCTTCGACTTTTTATTTTTATTTAATGTTTAATTCCAACGTATCGGACCGAAAAATTTGTCTATTATTAAGACAGACACCAGAAAAAATCCGTAAAAAAATAATGGTACTCCGGGGATTGCAGTCATGACCATCGCGGCTGAATCTGATTTTAAATATAGTTTTACGAATAGCGCAACTAAGAACCACAATAATCCAATTACAGTATATGGATTCATCGGCGTACTAGTATACTTCATGCCATCAAAGAACCACCAAAGCGCGAATATTGCTTCCGGCACCCACAGGATCCAGAATATATATTTCATCATGGTCTTGCATTTTTACTTTATTGTAAATTTAATTAAAAGTAAAATAGTATTATAGTATTATAGTTGAAAGTATTATAGTTAACCAGTTGTGAGTGCATCAGTGTCCGCGGATTAATATTTTTTACGCGATAAGCTAAAGTGCTAAAACGCTAATGCGCCGTCCCAAAGTCTAAAGCGCAGCGAGCTGATAGTAAGTGCACCAGTCAACCAGTTCTGAGTGCACCAGTGTCCGCGGATTAATATTTTTTACGCGATAAGCTAAAGTGCCAAAGTGCTAAAACGCTAATGCGCCGTCCCTAAGTCTAAATCGCAGCGAGCTGATAGTAAGTGCACCAGTTAACTAGTTGTGAGTGCACCAGTGTCCGCGGATTAATATTTTTTACGCGATAAGCTAAAGTGCCAAAGTGCTAAAACGCTAATGCGCTGTCCCAAAGTCTAAAGCGCAGCGAGCTGATAGTAAGTGCACCAGTTAACCAGTTGTGAGTGCACCAGTGTCCGCGGATTAATCTTTTTTACGCGATAAGCTAATGCGCTAATACGCCAAAGTGCTAACTCCCTCCTAAAGACTAAAGCGCAGCGAACCAAAGTCTAAAGCGCAGCGACCTACCTATGGTAGTAAGTAATATAATCTTCCGTGATTTCATAATAGCAACTGCTGGCCTGATCCCGATTGGCACTGATGGCAATAAATTCAAGGATGTTAACTCTTTCAGAAAGTGGCAATTTTGTTGCTTTTTCCCACTGCTTAGAGGTTGGAATAAAAACAAAAAAAAGACAATTTCCACCACCCATTTCTGTGTCAAATTTTACCCTTTTATCTCCTTCGATGTATATAATAGACCCTGCCCTTAAATTTCCTTCATATTCGACTCTTCTTGTAAACTTTCCGACAATATCATTCAAAATTTTTGCTCTCAATTCAAGATCCTCATTGGGTAAAATTTTCCCTGTGCCATCTCGATAAATAATAGGTTCATGCTCTTCCATTTCAATTTCATTTAGTATTTTTTGAAGTGAAGATGCAGATTGATTTTCACCTGGAGCGATAGGAATAATGTAATCCTCATCACGCTTTATAAATTCAATTATATGTTTGTCTCCTGAAATGTTAGTTATGATTAATTCATATGCACCCGGCAATATAAAAAGGCTGTCGATAATAATTTGAATACTTCCATTAATAACTTCAGTCACTTTTTTTTCGAAAATAATTTCCTCAGTTCTCTTCTTGCGGATTAATAAATAATTATAATTACTAAAATATTCAGGTAGCCAAATTATCATTTGTTGACAATCAGGATAATGCACGAATTTGATATTTTTATCTTCAAACAATAGCATTTCACTCTCCGGATTTCTGTCGATCGAAGGAATATTCTGAATGGAAAGAATATCAATTGTGCCGAACCAGGAATCAATATTTTCTTGCGACATATGTTACTTCTTAATCTATGAAAATTGTACCTGACAAATACAACTTAGCATAACCGCTGATTTCGACCCGATCATCAAGGTCTTTACACCATAATTTTCCTTGTCTTTTCGATAGTTGGAGTGCTGTTAATTCTTTTTTATCCAACTTTTTAGACCAGAATGGAGTCAATGAAGTGTGCGCAGAACCTGTTACAGGATCCTCGTCTATCCCTGATTGCGGTGCAAAAAATCTGGAAACAAAGTCGACATCTTCTCCCGGAGCTGTTATGATAACACCGCGACCATCCAGAGCAGCAATTGCCTTCAGGTCTACTTCTATTTCATTGATCTGAGCCTGTGTTTCAAACACAAATAAATAGTCTGTTTTACCCTTGTAAACCTCTAAGGAGACATGATTAAATGCAGCACAAATTTGCTCATTCATAGGCACTTGTTCTAAGATATCCGTTGGAAAATTAAGTGTTAATAATTCGCCTGATCTTTTGACTAATAATGCTCCGCTTCTTTCTGAATAAAAGTTGATACTTTCTAAATTGTAACCCTCATAATTAAAAAGCACAAATGCTGCAGCCAATGTAGCATGGCCACATAGATCGACTTCAACTTCCGGAGTGAACCATCTGATTTGGAAGACATCACCTGTACGGACGTAAAAAGCTGTTTCTGCCAGGTTATTTTCCATGGCTATTTTTTGCATCAGATCATCGATGATCCAATTGTCCAGTGGGCAGACAGCTGCCGGATTTCCACTAAATATATGTTCAGTAAAGGCATCTATCTGATATATTTTTATCTCCATTTTTACTATTCCTTTATTTATAAAATCTATAAATCAGCAATCATACATTTCAGGGCCAATTTCGACAGATTTTCCTATTAATTTTGAAATTAGATCGGCGTATTTATCGAAAACAAAACACTTACCTGTTAAAATAGTCGAGTAATTTTTGCCTTTAATACTCAAATTAAGATAGCCACCACCAGTACCTTTAGCAGGTAAAATGTTTTGAATTATCAAACCTGTAATATCTGATCTTTTGAATACCTGATAATGTTTTTTGTCTGCAAATCCAATCTTATCATTTTTACTGTCTATCCAAATGATTGGTTTATTGATGGCACCAGGGTTCAACTTTGAAAATTTCAGTTTGACTTTATTGTTGAACTTATAATTCGCTGAAGCATCAATTTTTTCATCAATCAAAAGATAGTCTGATACCTGGCCGTTTTGCTCATAGTCAGTGTCTATAAGTAATTCAGGATATTCCCTTTCGTTTTTCACCTCGAAGGAAGTATACCCGCCATCATACGCATAATCACTATCATAAGTATACACTAGATTGATGGCCATTCCTTTTGCATTGAAATAATAGCAGGTTTGATCTTTCCTTTCGTACACTAATTCCCGGTCTTTGACAGCGAAATCTTTAATAAATAAGTCACGAATGTCGAAATAGCTTCCATCATTACTTTCATTGTTAAAACATTGACTATAAAAGTGCATTGCTGCTACATCTTCTCTTTCATTGTCAAATATACACAGGTCATAGAAGATAATGTTACCAATTCGGACAGGAAATTTGAATTTGGTAAGTAATTGATGGTATTTCCCAATTTCATAAAAAATTTCTTTAGATTTATGAAGATCGCTGAACTTTGTGTCCCACTTTATGAATGTTTTCTTAGGAGATTGGATCTCAAATCCCGCCGCATGATCTCGAAAATTTCCATCCGGAATAAGTGAATAGTTTTGCAAGTTCTTTCGTCTCCAGATTTGATTTTTTATAGGTTTTTTATCCGCTAAATTTTGGAAAAATAATACTTTATCCAGCTCAAATCGAAGAGATAATTCTTCAAATACTTTACTGAAACCTGAATAATTGACGGGAATCCAATGCTGTGTATGGTCGAAAAAGAATAAACATGCATTTAGTTCTTTGTCTATGATCGAATAAATATAAACGACTTGATCAAGTTCTATTTCTGCGTCATAATGCCATTCCTGGCCTTTAGAAATAAGTTTATTCCCTTCTATAAAAACCCTTCCCAGAGTTGTTTCTTTAGGAAAATTTACGGTTGCCATCTATTTAGAGGGCTAGCATGTTTTCTACAAGATTCGAAGTCTTTGGAAATGCAGCTACTATGTAGTGCCGAGGTAGAAACCAACTGATCTGTTGAAGTCTGAAATTCAGATCTTCATTAGTTTCAAAATCTTCTGGAAATACATTAAATGCCAGTTGTTGATAAGCCTGCCCATCTCTTTTCTGGATGAACATCATGATCTTTGGATTGGCAACTCCGGTATAGATAAGAAATGATTTCAAAATATCACGGGTGACTTTAGGCAAATATTCTTCGGATGGCTGAGCCACAAGTATTTGGTCATCTTCCTCTATTTTCTCTGTGCCATATTCCGGCAATTTATTTTCATTAGTTAGAAATTCGCCTCTCAGATATAAATTGAGAATATCCCCGTAAGAAAAAACCCAGTCGACATCACCTTCTACCGGATTAATAACTACACCAAGACCATTTTGAATTAAATACTCAGCCAAGTTACTGATGCAGAAAGAGGTAAATGGTTGATTTTGCTCTGGCGTATTTAACACAAAGTAAGGAAATCTATCAGGTCCGGTCGTAGTTTGAGGTGTTACACTTGCGAAACTTGCAGTTTTGACAGCATCATGAAACCTTTGGATCCATTCCTCTCCTCTTTTTTCTCTTTGTATTTGAAAAAGGTTTAAAACTTCTTGTGTTTTATTGATGTCACATTCCGGTTGCTGATTTTCTGCCATATTGTTTGATTATTGACTGTTTTGATTTGATGGTAATAAGGAAGCGAAGTTAGTAAATAATTGAAAAATCGCATATGATTCATTTTAGCAAAATAATTAGTTGTTAAAGGATCAAATTCTGTCTTTTTTAAATAAAAGACTCTTTTGTGCGGATTGAATTCTATAAAAAAAGGCCACCGTCTCTCAACGATAGCCTGTAAAAACCTACTTACCTAAAATTTTTATTTATGAATGATCATTACTTTTTTCATAAGTGGTTCATGTCCTGATTTCAAGATATTGACAAGGTAAATCCCTTCTGCCTGGTCATATAAATTGATCTCGATTCCTTTATAAGGCATCTCTTTTATTACTTCTGATTTAATTATTTTTCCCAAAATATCGATTACCTGCACGACGACATATTCACCTGTATAGGATTCTGCTGTTACTTGAAAAACATCTATTGCAGGATTAGGGAAAATAGACATATCAGCATCAAATAACATATTGTTGTTAGAGAAAAATTGAATTATTTCATTTCCATTGATTAAGTCTCCTGCGACATCGTTCCCTTCTATGCAGTCAAATGAAGCAGTACAATAGGAAACGCAACCTTTAGCATCTGTAACCTTCAATGAAACATTGACAACAGTGTATCCATTTACGACTTTAATATTATCCGTACCCTGACCACCTGAAATATATCCGTCGCAATTAACCAAATCCCATTCATATGTAAATGGACCCTGGCCGCCAGTAATTGTAGAGGTAATTATGTTGTCAATACTTGCACAATTAATAGGGCCTTCAGGCAGATTAATATTACAACTATGACCTGAACCTTTAATGGTAATTATTTGTGTTGCGGTGGAAGTATTTCCACACAAATCGGTTGCTGTCCAAATACGATTATATGCAGTACTGTTGTCCAAGGTTTGAACTAGAATTTGTTGCTTCGTCACATTATCCAGATAGCAATCTGTAGCGTTGATTGTATTAAATTCCGGCATCACATCATTACAGTACAGCGTAATGTCCTGAGGTATTTTTTCAAATACCGGCGCTGTATTGTCAATAAATTTACCGATTAATTCAAATTTACTTTCATTGCCGCACGGATCTATTGCAGTCCAGATGTATAAGTATTTAGCTATATATCCATCTGCTTTGCAATTACCTTCATCAAGTAATTTTGTCTCAAGTTTTAGATCAACATATCCACCACAATTGTCGCTCGCTGACACGGCATTGACTCCATAATAAGCCAACATATTCGGAATTTTTTCAACATCGCATGCCAATTCGAATGTTCCTCCATTTTGCAACTTAATTAGATCAGGATTAGTAACCTTGATCACAGGAGCTATAAGATCTCTGTTGAATATTCTTTGAGAATCAATAGAGATATTACCACAATTATCGATTGCTGTCCATGTGCGAATGATGACTTTTCCGCAGTCAGTATTACCTTCAGTCTCAGTAAAAGTGACAGGATAATCCAATCCTGAACATGCATCTCTGGCAGTTACAACAGGTGGAATTGTTGCACTCCCACAATCATCCTTAGGAATCCCAGTCAAGACTGGACCTTGGTCATCAACTATCGTTACTATCTGCATGAAATTTGAGGTATTGCCACAATTATCACTTGCAGTCCACATTCTTTCAAAAGGTGATTCATTTATGCAAAGTGTGATTATTGGTTTTTTATCTACAAAAATTACAATTAATGCCCCATTGGAATTATCAGTTACTTGCGGATATGGAACGCTTTCACCACACTTCATTTTGACGAATGCTGGTGCATCAATTGAAGGTGATGTGGTATCTGTCATCTTGACAAAATAGGTCAATGTTGCTGAATTCCCACAAATGTCAGTAACAGTAATTGTTAACTGAACTTCATGCATATATCCATAAATTATGCAATCACCTGAATTTATCAATTTGGTTTCTATTTCGACCTTATTTTCATCCAGGCAACTATTACTTATTATTATATTTTCTGCGGTAAAATTTGGCATTCCCAATTCGTGACCTAAAATAGATTCAAAAAAGATCTCACTGCTATCAGGCTTGTCTTTAAATTCAGGGATATTCACTATAAAAGATAAATTTGAAGTAGAGCCTTTGATTATAATTAATTGCGAATCTCTGGCAATATTCCCACAATCGTCCGTGGCTGTCCATGTCCTTTGTACAAGTAAATTATTTTCACACAATACAGGAAGCGTCTCATTAAAAGCTATTTTAACACTACCGCAATTATCATTAGCAATAATATTTGTTGGTATAGACGGTATTTGTGATGCGCAAATATTGGCAGGTATATTCGACAGTTTGGGAGGTGTATGATCACTTACTTTGTAATTTAGCACGAATTCGCCAACATTGCCACAATCATCTTTTGCGGTCCAAACGGCTCTGACATTAAATAGAAATCCACTTGAAGCGCAATTTTCAGCATAATTATAAGTCATATCAAACTGTGGTGAAGCAGTGCTGCAAAAGTCTGAAACAGTGACATTAGCGGCATTTAATTGCAATGCAGATAAATATTCACAGTCAATATCTACGGTATCTCCATTTTGGTAATTATTTCCGGGATAATTATTGAAAGAAATAACGGGCGCAGTATTGTCAATTACGTGGATAATTTGGGTAAAATAATTTTTGTAATCACAATCTCCCGTGCTCGCTTTATACGTTCTCTCAATCGTGTAATTTCCAGTGCAGTCACCCTGAATTATCTTTTCTGACATGGTCACAAATGCATCTCCGCACTCATCTGTTGCTGTAATTATAGTCGCTGTTGGGATATTATCACAGTCGACAGACATCGTGGAAATAGGCAATGAATCAAATACCGGAGGAGTTACTTCAACTATATTCAATGTCACAGTAAATACAGCAGCATTGCCGCAATCATCTGTTGCTGTCCAGGTCAATAACCATTTACTAATAAAATCATCCACTCCACATTCACCTGTTGCCAATAATTCTTTTTTATAACTAACAGAAACATTACTACAAACATCTATTGCTGATACATCAGCTACTGTATAAGGGAATGGATTCCAGTTTGGATTAGAGTTCTGACAATCTATATTGATTGTACCAGAAATTAAATTAGGATTAACAGGAGTTATAACAGGCGGTTTTGTATCCGGCAATACCTGGAAAGTTCTTGTTGCAGTTGTGATATTTCCACATTCATCGAATGCAGTCCATCTATAAGTAATTGGATATCCTTGACACGAATTAACTATATAAGGATCAATAGATGGCGTAACTATTGCTCCACTGCAATTATCTGTAGCTGTGAGCACCACTTGAATAGGAAGCGGATCTCCACATGAAATATTTGCGATAGCAGGCGGAATAGAAATCACCGGCCCATCATTGTCAAATACATTGATGATCTGAGTGCAGTTGCTGCTATTTCCACACACATCAGTAGCAGTGTAAGTTCTGCTGATCTGATATCTATTGACACAACCCTGACTAGTGATGACGTCTGGGGCTACAGTAACTGTGACCACTGATCCGCAATTGTCTGAAGCGTTAATGGCATTTACATCTGCTGGAGGCACGTTCAAAGCGCATGAAACTGTAACCGTGGCAGGGCAAGTAATTAAGGGTGCTATGTTGTCCGATACAGTAATTGTCTGATCGCAGCTAACACTGTATCCAGTAACATCCGCAGCAGTATAGGTTCTGGTGATCGTATAATTATTTTGGCAAGTTAAATTTGAAATTACATCAGAGGCTACTGTAACTGTGATATTTCCGCCACAACTTGCATTTATCGTAACGCTATTTATGTCCGGACTTGGAACTTCTGAAGCGCAGCTAACTGCAAGCGCATCAGGGCAATTCATTGTAAATTCTCCACCACCTGATACTATTATGTATTGGATGCAGGTAGCTATATTGCCGCATACATCAGTGGCTTGGTAAGTCCTTAAAACTGTATAGTGGTTTGCGTCGACATAGTCTGTAATTGCGTCTTGTCCTACTGTAACTGCAACAGTACCATCGCAATTGTCTGTGGCAGTAATTGAATTAACGTCTGCGTCAGGAATTCCCGATGGACAAGCCACTGTGATATCTGCCGGACATGTGATCTCAGGATCTATGTCGTCAAAAACAGTGATGGATTGTGTACAAGAAACTGAATTGCCTAATGCATCTGTAGCGGTATATGTTCTGATTATGTCAAAAGCATTTGCACAATTGCCCGGTATAATATCATCGGCTCCAACTGTTACAGTGTATGATCCTCCGCATGAAGCTGTTACTACCACAGATTCAACATCCTGATCCGGAACTTCAGAGGCGCAACTAACAGTGATTGCATCAGGGCAAGAGATAGCAAAAGTGACCTCGCTGCTGACATTGATAGTTTGTGTGCAATCAGCAATATTTCCACAAGCATCAGTCGCATGATATGTCCTTAATACGGTATAATTGTCCGCATCAATGAAATCAGTAATAACATCGGCATCTACGGTAACTGTAACTGTTCCTCCGCAATTATCTTCGGTAGAAACGGATCCAGTATCAGCATCTGGGACATCGCTGCTGCATCCCACTGTAATATCTTCAGGACAAGTTATCGTCGGAGCATCCTCGTCTGAAATGGTAATTGTCTGATCACAACTCACTGAATTGCCGGTTGCATCAGTTGCGGTATATGTTCGAGTTATGGTATAGCTATTTGGACAAGTTGGGTTGTTGAGTACATCCGGTGAGAAAGTAATTGTAACGCTTCCACCGCATCCTGCACTTGCAGTTACCTCTTCTGTGTTAGCAGGATTTACATCTCCGGCACAAGAATAAGTTATGTCGTCCGGACATGAAATAGTTAATCCACCGGTGCCATTTACATTAATAACTTGTGTGCAATAACTGATATTACCACAAGCGTCTGTGGCAGCATATTTTCTATAAATATTATAGTTGTTTGGATCAGTGATTGTCCCCGTGGAATCTGCGCTAACTGTGACTGCTGGGATACCTCCGCAATTGTCCGAAGTAGTTACTGATTCAACATCTGAGGATGGTAAGTCTCCTATACAAGCTATGGATATATTATTAGGGCATGTAATGGCAGGGGCGATGCTGTCATTTACAAAGATGTTTTGAGTGCACGTAGCAGCATTGCCGCAAATGTCCGATGCATTATAGGTTCTTACTATATTAAATTGATTAGGGCAGTCACCATTAGTTATTACATCGGAAACAAAAATTACATTAGCCTCCCCTCCACATAATTCTGTGGCAACCACCTCATCAGGGTCAGCATCAGTGACATCTCCTGCGCAGGCAAGGGCAAGACTTGGAGGGCAAGTGACGATCGGGGGTTTGGTATGAGCACATACAGTTACTGATTCTGTGGAAACTGCACCTGCTGTAGAAAGGGCTCTTCCTTCTAAATTACTATTTGTATGCAGGCTTATAGCGCCATTGATAAGGGCATTTCCTTTGAATACTGAATTGTCCAAAAGGGCAAATGCTCCATTGATTTGCCAGTAAATATTGCAAGCTTTTGCGCCATTGATTAAAGTAATGGTAGAATTGACGGTATTCGCGAAAGCTCCGTTAACCTGAAATATGAAAATAGATGATTCGTCATCTGCGCCATCCAGTGTTAGATTGCCGTTTAGCGTAGAAGCAGCGCCAGTGCAATAAACTCCGGGAGTTAATATCTGGTCGTTGCCCAAGGTCACACCAATTACGTTGCTACAAATTCTTGATGCCAGATCGGCATAAGCAATACCGAGATCGGCTGCCGCTTGCACTGTAACAGGGTCAATAGTATGTATGGTACCAACAACTATTCCCGGAGGAAAGCCATCCAATACACCGACATTTGTTCCGATATCTCCTGTAATGGTGGAGGTCCCTAAATTATGGAAATCTCCTGCGGAAGTGAAAATAGCAAAGTTATAAGCGGTACCCATTGGAGGTGCCTGGGCGTAGTTTGAAAAAGGGCATAGCAATGCCAGCGCAATAAATGCGCAAAAGTTTTTAAAAAATTTCATGTAGTAGGTTTAAAAAATAGTTAAATACTAAAGATTAAATCTACACCAAATTATATTTGATGCTGTTACACAAAGAAATTTATTAGTTACATAATTAACAGATGTGGTTAATTCGTATATCTTATTGATAATAAGAATGTTACTATGAATCGCTTTAGGAATACAATAATGATAGACGAAATTATTTAAAATTTCGATAATTGGCAAAAATCATAAAATGCAATAGTATGTATTGCCAAATTGAATAATTAAAAATTTAAATATCCTCTAAGTTTCCGTTGCGTTTTTGTTTAAGTTGCTTGAAAAAACTTGGAGAAAGTCCGGTAACTTTTTTGAATTGATTCGAAAGATGTGCTACACTGCTGTAATTTAATTTATAAGAAATTTCTGTTAAACTCAGCTCATTATATAATAATAACTCTTTAACTCTGTCTATTTTGTTAAGGATGATAAATTGCT
>Ga0209480_10000436_pt1 | contig 35326 bp, 30 predicted proteins | sample JI61114C2DNA_FD_187501 | JGI IMG/M metagenome (GOLD analysis project Ga0209480, IMG submission 187501) | Wastewater effluent complex algal communities from Wisconsin, to seasonally profile nutrient transformation and Carbon sequestration -... | ecosystem: Engineered > WWTP > Effluent > Algae... | reverse complement strand
GGTCACGGCCTGCAAGTCCCCTGACTCTAAGAACGAGGCGCTGGCCTTTGCCGATGCCCTTCTTGCCACGAGGCAACTCGATCCCGAAAGCCCTTTCCAGGATGCGATCTATGTCGAGAAGCTCTCCAGGCTTCTGCCGACCTACAGCCTTACAGCCCGAGTTCCCGACGATGTGGTATTCGGCTCCTGGATCACCGGAGGCGTGCCGGTTTCGGTCACGGCCTTCCGGCGGCTCCGGACACTCGTTAGCTGGTTGGGTGAGCAACACCTGCGTGAAGTTGTGCAGCGGGCTGGCTTCACGGCGCCGGCAACTTCAGGAAGAACACGTGCTGCGGAGAAGGTAGCCGACGCAAAGGCACAACCAGGGGAAGAACCGAAGGAACCGGTACCAGAGACATTCTCATTGGCCGGCAGGCCGGAACTCGAAAATTTCCTGATTGAGCACGTCATCGACATCATCGAGAACAAGGAGCGCTACAAGGCCCTTGGTATCGAATTTCCTTCGGCGATCATTCTTCATGGACCTCCTGGCTGCGGCAAGACGTTCGCGATTGAACGCCTCGTCGAGTATCTGGGTTGGCCAAGCTTCCAGATCGAAGCCTCCAGTGTTGCCAGCCCATTCATTCACGAGACGAGCAAGAAGGTTGCAGAGGTCTTCGACAAGGCCATCAAAAACTCGCCATCGGTTCTCGTCATCGACGAAATGGAAGCGTTCCTCGCAGATCGGCAGATGGGCGCCGGATCAAGCCACCACAGGGTAGAAGAGGTGGCTGAGTTCCTTCGCCGTATTCCAGAGGCGATCAAGAACGAGGTCCTGATCGTCGCGATGACCAACCGAATCGAGATGATCGATCCGGCGATTCTGAGACGAGGCCGGTTCGATCACGTCGTGAAGGTCGATATGGCATCGGAAGACGAGGTGCTGTCGTTACTTCAGAACCTGGTGGGCCTGTTGCCACAGGAGGGCGAGATCGACCTGTCGTCGCTGGCCAAGAAGCTTTCTGGGCGCCCCCTATCGGATGTCGCATTCGTGGTCAGGGAAGGGGCTCGTATCGCCGCACGATCCGGCAAGGACAAGTTGAACCAGGAGAGTCTGGCGAAGGCGCTTGAAACTTCCCCTGCCAGGGATGAGGACGGCGGACATCGGAAGATAGGGTTCGTTTGAAGTGAGTCAGCCATGTCAGATAGAAAGAACGACGGAAAAGGATTTGCTGGGCTCGATTCGCTGGTGTCCGACGTTTCGGACGATGTTCGGAACGTAAGCAGCAAACCTGCACAGCCCCGCCAGGAAACACCCCGAACGACGCCCCCTAGTCCGCCCTCGGTTCAGTCGGAGCCGGTACAGCCGCAGCCCACGCCACAATCGAGACCAACTCCGATTGCTTCAGGCAAGCAACCTTCAGGAGGGAAGAATTGGCTCGTATGGGGCGGCATCATCCTCTTCCTGATCTGGGTGTTCGGAAACTCTGGCAAGTCGAACAACGACACGTCTTACTCGCCGTCGCCGTCCTATTCTTCCTCGCCAGCACCTGCTCCAGCGCCAGCGGCTGCATCCGCTCCGGCAGTTGTTTCCTCAAATGGTGAGAAACCGCCAGTGGGGAACGGCCTGTCATTCAATCGGGAGCAAATTCGCTACTGCCTGACTGAGAAATATCGCGTCTCAGCCATTGAAAGCATTGTCGATAACACACGCAGCAACGAGGTTGTAGCGTACAACGCGATGGTCGATGACTACAACAGCCGTTGCAGTAATTTCCGCTATCGGAGAGGGATGCTGGAGGGCGTTCGGTCTGAAGTTGATGCAAGGGCCGATGAGATACGGAACGCAGCTCAAAGCACGTGGGTCAGGCAGATACTAGGCATCAGCTCATCGGTCGCACCATCATTGGGTGCGAATTCGCAACGAGCGTCTGTTCAACCCACACCGCCGCCATTGGCTCAAACCGTGGCGGCAGCACCGTCAGTTCCTTCGTCACCTCAGCCTTCTGCAAGCAGCGTTCAAGACTTGACCTCTTCCGAAAGGGAATCGCTTGAAGCTGCGTGCTCTCAGGACAAGTACCTGAATGGACCAGTAGCGTACAACCAGTGCATCAAGAATCAACTTGCTTCCCTCAGCCGAGGGAATCGGAGGCCAAATTTGTCGGCCTTGAGTTCCGCCGAGCGGGAATCGATTGAGGCAGCGTGCTCACAGGACAAATACCTCAACGGACCATCCGCCTACAACCAATGCCTGACGAATCAGCTTGCGGCAGTAAATGGACAGTCTGGCAGGCCGAACCTGTCTGGCTTGAGTACAGCCGAGCGAGAATCAATTGAGGCTGCGTGCTCGCAAGACAAGTATCTGAATGGCCCGGCAGCCTACAACTCGTGCCTCAACCGGCAGCTAGCCGCCCTGAGCCAAAGCGGGAGTCGCCCATCTTTGGCTGGACTTTCTTCAAACGACAGAAATTCGATAGAGATGGCTTGCTCCCAGGACAAGTACTTGAACGGGCCTGCGGCGTACAACTCGTGTGTATCGCGGCAACTCGCTTCGATGAGATCGCGATAATGACCCAGGCTATCTGTTTCAACTGCGGAGCCGAGAAGTTCGGTGCATTTACCCAATGTACCGCTTGCAAGGCCACCCCGAGCAACCAGGAACAACTCGAAACTTCAATGGCTCTGTGCGAGCACATGCATTCGAGCCAACAACTGGCCGTCTTCGCCGAAGACACCCGGCAGCATCGGAAATTGGTGTTCGGACCTGGCGTTCTCGATCAAGCCCGCGAGGCGCTCAAGGACCCCCAACTTGTCTCAATGCTTGGCCTGGTGATTAGGAGCGCAAGCCAGGAGTCGCAAAGACCCTCATTGTCGCTGCCTCGGCCAAGTCCAGCCGAAACCACAAGCTTCAAGGTCCGGCGCGACGCTCCTGAGAACACCGACCTTCACAAGACAGCGTTCTCAATCCTGGATGTAACGACCAGGGACAACCGGCGAAGGATCGTCGAGCAGGCGGAAGAACGTAGCCTTTCGATGGATCACGAGCTTTGCACGAAGGCTCGATCGGACTTAACCAATCCGCGCAATCGCCTTTCCGTGGAAGTTTCCTGGCTGCCCGGCATCTCGCCAAAGAGGGCCTCAGCCTACTGCACGCTCATCAAGCACGACCTGGACAAGTACATGTCCGCTGCCGAGGATGAGTCTCCGCTGGTTAAGGCGAACCTGATCGCGGCGGCGCTGGACCTGTTCGATGCCGACATGGACGCCGACGACTGGGCAACATGGATTTACCAATTGGCCTCGGAGTCCGACCAGATTGACGCGGAGGATGTCCTCCGGCTCGTCAACGAGGATCGCGCCGTAGCTGGTTTTCCACTCGTTTCAGGCCCTGAACTCGTTGAGGAGGAGGTCTCGAACCGCCGCCGGTACTACAAGGACTCGATCAAGAACGCGATTGATCGCCTGCCGACCAAGCGCATGATTGATGTCATGACTGATGTCGTTGATACGGCAACGCTGTCGGGGGAGGATGCAGCGCCACTGTTGATCGACGAACTGATCGATAGCTATGAGTTGGGTGTTCGTTCGTTCCTCGATCGCGAGGCGGAAAACGTCGAGAAGTTGATCGGATCGATCAGAAATAGCGCGAGCGGCGGAATTAGGGCGGTGACTCCTTTAGTCGACAAGCTTGATTCGGTTATCCGCAACTGGGATCGGGTGGCGCAGCCGATCCAGATCAGCATGAAATCACGTGGGCTTGAGCATGACCAAAGCCGACGTATGGCACTCGACGTGAGAGGCCTTGGGATCGACCTGTTCAACGAGCACCAGATGTTGGATCAGGCGGAGCGGATAACGCATCTCCTAAAAGATGTGTTCGCCGAATTGCCTGAGGTGGCTAATCGTCTCGAAGAGGATTCGGTTGCCATTTCGAACATCCACAAGGATCGCCAGAGAGAACAGAAGCGGACCGAAGACTGGGTGAGGGAAATCACCTACGAGGCCCAGATCGGGCTCGTCTTCAAGGACACTCTGAAAATTTCACCGAATGGTGTCGAATGGAAGGGCTCCCGAGTGGCGCTCGACAATGTGACGGGTGTCGGTTGGGGGGCGACCCGGAATTCGGTCAATGGTGTACCGACCGGCACTGACTACTTCATCTTCTGGTGCGACCAGCATAATGTCACGCGGGTCCAACTCAACCGAGAAAACGTCTATTCGACCTTCATCGACAAGCTCTGGAAGGCCGTCGGCGTTAGGCTCCTTACCGAAATGCTGGGTGGCCTGCGCGAAGGCAAGCGATACCGCTTCGGAGACGCAATTCTTGACGACTTTGGGATGGAACTGACCAAGAGCCACATATTCAGTGCCGATGAGAAGATCAAGGCCACCTGGGCTGAGTTGCAAATCTGGAGTGCCAACGGCTCGCTTTGCATCGGCAAGACCAACGACAAGAAGGCGGTTTTGTCGCTCCCGTATCAGGGTGCCAACAACGCGCACGTGCTGGAGGCCGCGATCCGGGCAAAGTTCAAGACCGGCAATCCTAGGCTGAGCAGCATCTTCGAAGACTAAACAACGACCAACAACAAATTAGGGAGCACGCCGATGGGATTCTTTTCCAAGCTTCTCGGCAAGGAAGACGAGGGCGACAAGGCCCTCAGGGAAGCCATGCAGATGATCTGGAAAATCATCGACGACGAGAAGTTCCAGAACACGCTTCTCGGCGATGACATGGAGGCGTTGCTGAAGAACACCCCGGCCATCGACGAGCGCCCCGATGGGGAAGGGGCCTTCGGGCTGGATGAGCGCAACCCAATTCCCGTTAATGGTGCGATTGGCGAGTTGTCCTACCTATCCAGGCTGGAGACTAGTAACGGCGAAAGGATGATGTTCCACCGGATCGGCGCGATCAATATGATCGATGTGTTCGAGGCCGTGACTTACTCTGGCAGTGGGTGGTACCTCTTCTTCGTCGATCTCTACCATCCGAGACGCTCCAGGAAGGCTCCGCCGGGATTCCGCATCGCCAGCGAGCCACGCCAGTTCAGTGGCTTCCACAATTACTGCTACAACTTCCCGTACGACTTCGCCGACGCGAAGCAGGCGTCACCTGAGATGCTGCGCCTCGCCTACATCCCCTTCGGGAACGTCATGCCGCAGATTGAAAAGAAGGCTTTCGCCCGACCGATGTCCCACAAAGCCAAACTCGACATTGTGAAGAGCAAGATGTCGAGTCGCTCCGATATGTGATTGATCAATGTCGTCTGAGAAGAAGGGGTTCAGCGGCCTGGATGACCTGGTATCCGACATTTCGGATGACCTACCTCCACAGCCCGCAAAACAACCAGTAAAGACCGAGCCAGAGCCTCGGCCGGAACCCACGCCAGAGCCTCGGCCAATTCCTCACGCCAGTTCTACTGCAACTGCGCCACAAGGTTCTGCTCAGCCAAGCCAGCCAAGTTCCAGTGGGGGAGGGGCATGGGTTATAGGCATTGTTGTCCTGGTTGTTTTCTTGGTCATTGTCTTCGCCTCCGGCGGTCGCAATGACAGTGGCGCGTCTCAAAGGCAGTACGCAGCTCCCTCGGCGCCACCACCGTCCGTCTACGCAATTGGTATTCCGGACATCAGCAGCGAACAGGATCGATTGATCAATGCCTTGTTACAAGCCAGCCAGTCGGGTGATGCAACCGCAATCGAGAATGCAGCCTCTGCCATCGAAGCCTTGTCATCGAAGCCGACTATCGACAAGGCCGTGTACAAGGATTCACGCGCAAAGAACAAGACTGGCCTTCAATACCACAAGGAAGGTCACGACGATCTCGCCACCAAGGAATTTTTCGCTGCTTACAAGCTGAACCCATACGACCCAGAGATTGCGGACAACCTCGGCTACGTTCTGTTCAACGTTGGGGACTACGTTGCCGCCAAGAAAGCCTATTTGGCCGCCCTAATACGCAGTGCGCGCCGTGCATCGGCGTGGGGTGGATTGGCAAAGGTTTTTGCCTTGAACAACACCTCCGACAAGGCTAGTAACGCATTCGCTCTGGCCTTCCAGTTCTCGAAGGCACCCAAGACGCTCCGTCAGACGCTGCTGACCTCTTACCGGGAGGAGAAGGCTCCAGTCGTTAAGAGCGCTATCGGGGCGGCGCTGGCGGCAAACTATTCATCGGTGGTGGCTCAATTCCTGAAGCCTTCCTTGGGGGATCTCGCCAACGTCGAAATTCCGGTTTTCTTGCCAACAACGTTCACTCCGTTGGGTTACGAGGGTAACCCGATTGCGGCATACGTTCTGAACAACGGAACGTTCAGTATCCAGTCCAGGGCTGACAGCTACCACATCCCTGTCGGATCAGAACCGGACTGCGTGTCCATGGCGTGCGGCGTTGGCGCTATTTCAGCCAGGAAATCACTACCAACGGATGCTGACGAGGGTGAGCCGGTTGAGTTGCAGGGCGGCATCAAAGGCGTCATCGTCAAAGGTGACTATCGGGATACAGACCATCTCGTGTTCCGCATAGGGGATATTCGATATTCATTCAATGTCGGCTCAGCACCAGGAGCCAATATCGAGGCGGCAAATTCAGCGCTGAAGCTCGGTGCAATCCCAACGGAGATTCTTGGCCTCCTCCCGAAAATGGCACTGGCGTCACCACCTCCGCCAGAACCTGTAGCTCAGTTCCCGGTTGCACCAAACCCTGCACCTGCTCCCGCGCCTTTGCCTGCTCCTGCATACGTTCGGCCTCCTGCGAATCCGTATTGCACAACGACCTACGACATATCGCTGCAAACATTTGGCGAGGGTGTCTCAGTCGAGCTTCGAAAGGGTTACCCCGGTAGTTCTACTGTCGTCGATGTCGCGCACACTTCAGGTGCCAACGTCCATTTCACTGGACTATGCGCGGGTTCCTATTTCCTGGCGATTGGTAACAGCGAGAGCGTCAGCGTAACGCCCGTTCGGAGCTTCGAGAACGATATGGCGTACAGCAGCTCAATTCAGATGCAGCGCGGGGCTGGGAATGTGAGCTCGAAGCGTCGCAACGAACTGTAAGGTCGCAAGGGGGGACATATGGGATTGGAGTTCGCCGAGAACCAACACTGGCGTAAAATTCAACCTTGTCAGGTGAGCAGGATTGGGCCTAATGACCCCGCAATCCTTCGCCGTGATGGCATTCCACGAGAGTGTTCCGCGTCATCTCCTAGCGGCCGAGGTAAACGTCGTGACTCCTGTGATCGGCGGATTGCCCAGCCGGCACGGGCAAGCACCACTCTGTCAGTGGGTGTGCTTGAGACGGAATGGATCCTCCTGGGCCTTGCCTGTACGCAGCGCGTTCAAGGCGATGGAATTTGACGGTATCGGCAACGGTATCAAGCAGGTGGGGCACACGGAAAGTGGCGTGAACACTGAGGATGGAGAATGCTATTGACAATCGAGTGGGAGTGAGTGTTGTTTAAATGTATATATTAATCAATGGCATGCGTGAAGTTGATGATGATCGATTCTGCGACATCAATAGCATATAGACTAAATGTAATACCATGAACTTAAATATATTGTCATTTCTCGCTCATAGATAATGCACTACTCAGACCCACTTTCTTGACGGTAGACCTGACGGCAGAAAATTGACGTGTTAGCCAACGATATGTTTACCGTCGGAGTCCTTTGCCGCGTTGACGACGGGCGTGGGACTCGACGGTACGAATGCCCGGCTAATCGGCGTAAGATCAACAGATTCACTGCGCAGTAAATATCGGTAGTTTTTCGCATTTTCCGAGCTGGGGCAAGCGACAGGTCAAACCAGCCAGGCTAAGGCCAATACTGTTTAGATAGATTGTTTTCTGCCGTTATAGCTGTCATGTTCCTGGCGGAGGGCGTGACATGGCGAGAAACAAGGCGAAGTTGTCGGCTGGTGCGAGGCTGTCAGACTATCTGACAGGACACCTCATTCATCGCGGCAAATACAAGTCGCTGACCAGGCCGCAGCGCCGATGGCTCAAGCGACGACAGGCGGTGGAACCGGCGATCGGCCATCTCAAGTCGGATCACCGGATGGATCGTTGTTGGCTCCAAGGGCAACTGGGCGATGCCCTGCATGCCGTGCTGTGCGCCACCGGTTACAACCTGCGCTGGTTGCTGCGGGCCATGCTCCGTCTGGGCTTGAAGGCCGCTTTCTTGCGGCCAGTTTTACGGGCGTTGATGCAACTGATCAACGCTGGTCGGGAACGATTCAGTTCGGGCCAACAGAATTTCCGGCTAGCCGGGGCGCCTGGATGAATTTTGCAGGGCCGACTATCTAAACAGTATTTAGGCTAAGGCACGGACTGCGGCGCCGGCGGGGCCCGTGCCCAGCGGGGTACGTGCTTCACCCTGACCTCAGAGCCCCCGAGTTTCAGCTTTCGGGTCCTCCCCGAAGTCAGGTGGACAGGTCGAACAGGCACTTGCTGGATCAGGCCCAAGGTATTCGCCGCGATGGCGCCGTGCGGGGCGACAACTTCACTGCTTTGGGCTACCAGCGCTTCACCACTTTCTCCGGCGCGCGCGTGCCGAATCGGCTGGAACTGGCGCCCGACCCGCATCAGCTTGCCCTCTTTGGTCAGCCTTGAGAGCGCCTGATCGGCCGCGGCCCGTGTGTGTCCTTGTGCAGAAACTCCTTGGGCGAAACCAAGCCTCCCTCGGGCGTGGATCAAGGAGGAAGTGATCCTTCTGGACTTGGCTCCCTCGCATACGTTGCTACTATAAGTGGCTAATACGATACTATTAGCCTCGATCCTGTTCTTGTTAGCGAAGCTGTGTTCACGCTAGTTATTCCCCTGAATTTCAATCATCTACTGTGCTGGATTCATACATCGAGTATATGGCACATAGTTTGCTTTAATGATTGACATGCAGATTCTCGTCAATGGTTTTGTTTTAGGACTCGCAATCGCGTTGCTGGCGGCGGCGTTTCAGCTCGTATACCTCCCAACACGGGTGTTCTTTCTGGCTCTGGCTGCCCTGTTTACCCTGGCGCCCTACCTCGTCAAGGCCAGTTACGCCCTCTTTGGCTCTTGGGTGCTGAGCGTCGCGATCGCACTTGCCGGCGTCTGCGCTTTGTCCATCTCATGTGAGCTATTCAATCACGCACGGCTTGCGCGCAGAGGCGCGTCGGATGGCTCGCATCTCTTGTCATCGCTTGGCACCTACATACTGTTCGTACAGATTGCTGCGATGGCCTGGGGCTCCGGCACTCAAACATTGCGCACGGCCGCGGACACGCCGGTTCAGGTGGGCGATATCGTGCTTACTTATTCGCAGCTCGTAACGGCGAGCGTCGCGGGCGCGCTGCTGGTTGGGTTTGTCACCCTTCTTTGGACTACAGCTCTGGGTCTGCGCTTGCGGGCATTGGCGAATAGTGCTGAGCAGTTTGCCCGCTATGGATACGATCCCGGCATTCACCGTCTTACGGCCTTCGGCCTCGCGGGGCTCCTTGCAGCCTGCGCTTCGCTTGTCACGGCATACGATATCGGCTTCGACCTGTATGGGGGACTGCATGTGGTACTGCTCGCGGTTTCAGCTGTCATCATCGGTGGCAGGACATCATTCATAGGTCCAATTGCAGGGGGAATACTTCTGGGGCTCGTCCGCGAGCAGGTGTCTTGGAATCTCTCCGCTCTCTGGCAGGACGCGGCAACGTTTTTGCTGTTGGCTGCATTTCTGCTGTTGCGGCCGGCGGGGCTGTTCGGCCACAAGACGCGCATAGAGTCGGTGGCCTCATGAGCTACGCCATCCACGTGCTAATTTACTTTGAAATATACGTGATCGTCGCGTTGGGCCTCAATCTCGTCGTCGGATATTGCGGCATGCTCACGCTCGCGCATGCCGCATATTTCGCCGTTGGCGGGTACACGTATGCATTGCTGGCCGTTGTTCAGCACTGGAGCTTCCTGCCGGCCATCGGTCTCGTCGTGCTAGTGTCCTCGATCCTCAGTCTCGCGGTCTCGTTGCCAGGATGGCGACTGAAGGGGGACTTCTACGTCATGGCGAGCCTCGCCGTGCAGGTGCTCTTCTTCACACTGTTCCGTAGCTGGTTTAACCCGGCGGTTCCGCTCGGCTCGATCCGCAATCTGACCAATGGGCCGTTCGGTATATCCGCGATTCCGCGGCCGGAGATTCTGGGCACGCGCCTCGACGCACTCCCAGCGTTCCTGCTCCTTTCCACATTCGTTGTGCTTCTGTGCACCGTCGTCGTTGCAAGGCTGACCTCATCGCCGTGGGGTCGCGTGCTCCTCAGCATGCGTGACGATGAGCTTGCGGCGCGCGGTCTCGGCAAGAACACTCGCATGCTGAAAGCGCAGGCTGTCGTTATCTCGTGCGTGCTCGTTTCGATCGCAGGCGCGTTGTATGTCTCCTATATCGGCTACCTCGATCCGAGCGCCGGGGCGCTCGATCAGAGCATACTGATGCTGAGTATGGTGCTGGTGGGCGGCGTCGGGAATCTCCGCGGCTCGATCGTTGGCGCCGCTATTCTTGTGCTGCTACCGGAATTACTGCGCTTTCTCAGCCTACCCGAGGCACAGGCGGCGAATCTCCGTCTGGGAATCTACGGCCTCGCGTTGATTCTAATGATGCATTTGCGCCCGCAGGGCGTGGCGGGCGAGTACCGGGTCACGTGAGACACGCATGAACGACTGCCTGAATCAATCCACCGCCGTGGCCGAGCAAGCGCACGCTCACCCGGATGTTGTGCGTGACCTGGGCCACGCGCCCGTGCTCATCAACGCGAAATCGTTGCGTGTGGCGTTCAATGGTCAGCACGTGCTGGATGGTGTCGATCTCGAGTTGCGGGAGGGTGAAGTAGTCCTGCTGCGCGGTGAGAACGGGTCCGGCAAGACGACGCTGCTCAACATTCTTACCGGGAATCTGCACCCGGATGCGGGCGTGGTCCGATACTCCACGCAGGGCAAGTCGCGCGAGTATCACTTTCCCCGAAGTTGGTGGCAGGAGTTGAATGTATTCGACCATTTCGCGCCCGAGTTCGTGGCGCGCGAAGGCATCGGCCGCACTTGGCAGGATTCACGCCTGTTCGGCTCCCAGACAATTCAAGCAAATATTGCCGTGGCGCATCAGGACAACCCAGGCGAGAGCCCTTTGCGCGCACTGCTATCACCCGTGCGCTCACAACGCCGTGAGCAGGAGATCGCGCGTGACGCGAATGATTTGCTAGCGCGATTCTCATTGGGGCAGCAGAGTCGCGAAGCGGCGGACGCGGTTTCGCTGGGCCAATCCAAACGCGTTGCCGCCGCACGAGCGGTAGCCGCTGGAGCCCGTGTCCTATTTCTCGATGAGCCGCTCGCAGGGCTCGACAGCGCCGGCGTCGCAGAAGTCCTCTGCATGCTCGAAGCACTCGTGCATTCAGAGAACATCACAATTGTGATTGTGGAGCACATCTACAACCAGCCGCATTTGCGCAGAATGGTGACCACAGATTGGCTGCTCGCAGGAGGCAAACTCATCCGATCCGCCGCCTCGTCGATTGCCAAACCGCGGGCCTCGGCCAAGCTCTCACGCCCGAGATGGCTGGAGCAATTGATTGGACCGGAACATGAGGTGGTGGATGAACTCCTCCCGCGCGGTGCCCTACTCACGCGTATTCGGCCATGCGGTGTGGGCAAGCGCGCCTCCGCGCCTCTACTCGATGTGCGGGCACTACTGGTTCGGCGAGGGCACCGCATCGTTCTGGGTCTCGACGATACAGGTGAGGCCTCAGGCTGCAATTTTCAGATCAATACTGGTGAAATCACGATCCTGCAGGCGCCCAACGGATGGGGAAAGACGACGCTTGCCGAAGTCCTCAGTGGCACTCTTGCCGAAACTTCCGGCACGATCACGCTCGCGGGCCAGTCCCTCGCAGGAATTCCTCCGTGGGTACGCCGGCGCGCCGGCATCTGCATCGTCCCTGCGACTGGTGCATGTTTCAGTGACCTTACAGTTGCAGAACAGATGGCGCTCGCGAAAATTTCACCCGAGCAAAATCTGCTGGCGCCTTTCAGAACGCGTAGGGTTTCCGCATTGAGCGGCGGTGAACGCCAGGTGCTCGCACTCGCGACTCTACTTGCCGAACCACGCCCGCGGCTGCGCGTGGTCGATGAACCGTTTGCACAGTTAGATGCCAGCAATATCCAAGAAACTTTGCCCTTTTTGATCCCGCGGGGAGATGAGGCAACGCTCATCCTCGTCCCCACCCTTTCCCCTTCTGAGGAACCGAAAACGCAATGAAGAACAAACAACTTTCTATCGCAGTCCTCGCCGCAGTTGTGGTTGCTGCGGTCTTCTATTTCACAGTCTCGGACAACGCCCCGCGCAACACAGGCGGCGCGCACGTTACGATCGCCGTGAATGCACCGCTCACCGGGCCCATCGCCGCATGGAGCGGGCAGTTCGGCAATGGCTTCCGGATGGGTCTCGAAGACGCGCTCCGCGCTCAGCAGATCGACCCAAAGGAGTTCTCACTGGACATTCAGGACAACTCCGGCAAGCCTGAACAGGCCGTATCGATTTTCCGCAAGCAGGAGCTCTCCGGCTTCGATGTGTACGTGACCGCAGCGGCCGGGCCGGTGAATGCCGTCGCCCCGCTGGTCGACGCGACGCACAAGCCGCAGTTCCTAGCCTCGTTTGATCCGTTTATCACAGCCGTCGCACCCGACCGTCTGCGCGTCATGGCCAACAGCCGGTTGGATGCGCCGCTGCTCGTAAGTTACGCGCGCACGCACGGCGCCAAGCACGTGCATATCATCTACCTCAACTATCCAAACTTGCAGGAGGCGTATGCCTCAATCCTGGAGCCGCAGCTCAAGCAGGCCGGCGCGACCGTCACCCGCGAAGTGTTCGAGATGGATGTCCGCGATTTCCGCTCGATCGCCGAGAAAGCCAAGGCTCAGGCGCCTGACCTCGTTTTCGTCATGGGTTTCTCGTTCCACCTTCAGGCGCTGATTCGAGACCTGCGAGTGGCGGAGCTCGTTAGACCGGGGCATCTGGTGGCGAATCTCGACTTCGTGGATCTCATCTACTCCGGAACGCCGCAGGCGGAACTGAAGGACGTGGTCTTCGTGGCACCGGCCTTCGACGTACAGGGGAAGGTTGCCACGGCGTCCGAATGGAAGAAGCAGTACGAGGCGCGATTCGGCGTGAAGCCTACGTATGTACCGGCGTACGCGTACGACAACGCAACGCTCATCGTAAATGCATACAAGAAGTACGGCACTCTGACAGCCAAGTCTCTCGGGGATGCGACTCCCTTCAATGGCGTCAACGGCGAGGTTGCGCTCGATCAGAACCGCGACATCGTCGCCACGGTCGTGCTTGCCAAGGTGAACGACTCGGGCCAGATCGTTGAATTGACGGAGTAGATGCCTCGTGACTACACGCGAAACCCCGTCCGCCCGGACCCACGTCGATTGTGAGCCGGATCTCATCGCGCAGAGGATGGTCTTCGGCTATGGTTCTGAGCTGGAAGATGCGCTCGCCCGCTATTACCGCGCCTCCGGCGCGGAGGCTCCGGGAGGGTCCGACGAGCCCAAGGTGCTCCTCGGGCATTTTGCAAGTTGGATGGAGAAATGCCCGCGAGCGGAGCATGTCTGCTTCGCGGACTTCTTATTCATTCCGCCGCGCACGTTGCCTACCGAGTCTCTGGCCTTTGTAATCACCCCCCATAAGGAAGGCATATGCGCCGATGGCCATCGGCCGTACCAAACCGCGCTGAACGACTTCTGGGGCCCGGAGTTCGAATATGCGCTGGCAACTCATCCGCAATTTCAGCGGGGCTTGCCGATATGCCAATCGGGCACAGAGTCTGGGGTGCTGATCGCGCGCCTCGATGAATTCGTCGCTCCGCAAGCACAGATGGAAAGCACGGAGGCTTTGTTACACCTCGCGCATAAAGAAGATCAATCTGTAGGTCTCAGCGAAAACTTCGTTGCCACCGATCTGGGGGCGGTCTTTGCGAAGCGCAGCGAACTCACTTCGAACCTCGGCACGGGCAAGTCTCTCAGTACCGTGTGGGGACGGTGGAAGGAGACTTTCTCGCGCCATCGCACCCGCCTCCGGAGTCGGAATGGGCAGCCGCTCAAGTGGCTCATCGCCTCACCGGTGGGCTATCGCGACGTCACGGATTTCTCGCGTTATACGCAGTTCGCGATCGTGTTCCTGGGGTTCGATGCGGGACTGACGGATCGGGAGGATCTGTTCGATGCGTTCCGCTACGTGATGCTGCATCTGTATGAATCGAACGCAACCTCGACCGCTGCGCGCGAGGGGCAGGCGCAGGGAGTGACGATGCGGGCCGAGGCCGATGCGCACGAGACCGGCCGCGTCATCGCGGCCATCAGCTCCGGGCTGAGCGACAACGTCTATCACCTCGTGCGGGACTATCTGAACACCGTGATCATGGGGCTCGACCCCTACAACCCCTTCGATATGACGACGCGCAGCCTCGCGCGGCAGATCGAAGGGCTCGTCACCGCCTCCACGCGCATCGAATTCATCGTGGCCGCAACGATGCGCGAGGGCGGGCTCGCGCGCGAGCCGGGCCAGTTCGACGAGGCGATGGCCGCGAAAGTGAAGGAAGTGAGCCGGGCCACCCGCAACGAGGTGCCCGACGACCTGTATCCGCTCAATAAACGGGGCAAGAAACCCTTCTCGCTCGCCGTGCAGGCGGCGCTTCGCAATGCCATCCGTCATTCCTTCTTCAGCAAGCACCGTGCGCCGCAACTGCGGATCTTCGTCGACCAGCAGGCCAATCATCCGATGACGCTAGTAATCGAAAACGAGTGTCTGCTCGTCGAGGAGGCGAAGGCGTCGCCGGACAAGAAGATTGGCACACACACCGCGATCATGGGCTACGTACGCGAGTACGGCGATCCGGCGCTGGTGGTGCTAGCTCCGAAGAGCCGCGAACGGCTGGAAGCCGACGACACCGTGCGCATGGTCTGGGAGACGCGCGTACCGTTTCCGCGAGGGAGTGGCGAGCCATGAAAGTCTATATGGTCGACGACACGGTCACGAAGCAGCAGCGCGTGATCAACATCCTGCGGCATCTGAACAATCGCGCGGAGCACAGCGCGATGTCAATCGAAGCCGGATTCGGGACGGACGCCGACTCCGCCGTGGACCGGTGCCGCGACCCGCAGGAACTGCTCGAGGTATTCCTCCACGAGACACACGCGATTTTTCTCGTCGACCTGAACCTCGGCGTGGTCGGCGACTCCCATCTCCGGCTCATGGAAGATTTGCGTGCAGCGGCGGATAGCCCGCCGCCGAACATGCCGGGCGACAGAGCGCTTGCGCTAGGGCGCGCCCTGGAAAAATACCAGCGCGCTGCGGTCGGCAACGAGCAGTTGGCGCTGATCGTACGGGAGTATCCGCTGGCCATTTTCGTGATGGTGCTGGCGAAGGAAGTCGGTTTTCCCGCGATTCTGACCACGACGTATGCGCGCGAGGCCGAGATTCACGTGATCGCCGAGCGGGAGAAGCTCGCGATCCGGCCGCCGCGGGCCATCTACAGCGAGCAGCTGGATGTAAGCGACGCCACCGGGCACGAGAAGGACCTGATCGAGCTGTGGTGCGCGAAGCTCTCCGAATTCGTCAATCCGTTCGACCGGATCCGCGGCGCAACCGCGGGCTGGTTCAGCAAGGGCACGGGCATCGGCTGGCGGAACTGGCAGGCACACGGCCTGCCTCACAATGCGGACTGGAAGGAATTGCCGCTTACTGCGCATCGCGAGTGCGTGCAGCGGGTGTTCCCGTGGTACCCGGAGAAGTGGTGGGCCGATGAACGCAAAGCCAACGCGTTCCATGAGTGCCTGAAGGGCACATATGGTGATCACGCGGCATGGATCGGCAGGGGGGAGCAAGGACGCCCGTTTCCGCTCGGCGGCGCGTATCTCATTTTTCTCGAGGCGCTCTATCGTCGCTTTCCTGAAAAGCTGACTCCGTTTCTCTTAGATGACTGGAGTCTCTTCACCAAGCAGGGGGAGAATCCTCCCCCGCCGCTACCTTTCCTGCCTTCGCAACCCATTGTGGATGCCGGCCGGAGTATCCGAGCGCTGTTCCAATTCTTCGATTCGATCATCCCGCTGCAAGGAGAGGAAATGCGGCTGGGCGTCACGCAAATTGAACCTCCGTCGCCGAGGCACGCCCATTTCCGGCTGAAGCTCGACTGGACGCCGGCGCAGTTGGAAAAGTGTGGTCAAACGATGATGCGTTGCGCCCAGCAGGCATTCGATGGGACGCTGAATCTTGGCGAGCAGAAGACCGTTGGCTCGTTCCTTCGCTTCGTCATCGCAAGCCAGGTGCACACCGATGGTCTCGGTACCTCGAGCACGCTCACGCTCGAGAATGGTTGGTTGAGGATCGGGCGGTGAACTCGAACGCGCCACTCACAGTATTGATCGTCTGTTCAGACGCTCGCGGTGTGCAGATTGCGACGACGCTCGCTCAGTCGCACGCTTTTCGCGTGTTCCTTCATGCACGGTCGAGTGACCTGGAAGAAATCAACGTTTCCGAATACCGCCGCGGGGAGACGCCGCGACCCATCAAGCTCGAAGAGCTGCAGCCTCAGATGGACATGCTGTTCTTTCATACAGGCACCCCGGACGTCGGAAGCGTTCCAGCAAACATAACGTTTGCCGTGGAGTTTGCATTTTCTGGCGGTGGCGTTTCGGATTCATTCCCGCTCCCGGATAGGCCACAAGCGATCCGCGTTCACCGACCGTATCGGCCAAACGGGACGCGGCTCATCACTAAGCGTCATCTGGGGGAACTCGAGGGCTTCGTCCGCAGTAGTGACCGTCGCGTGCCGCCGTGGTTCTGTACGTACGAAGCGCCGGCCACTGTGCTGATGACATTGGCCATTCTGTGCCAGGCGTATCTCGCCGCGTGGATAAGCATCCATCGGAACACGGGCGATCTCGAGCCCGCGAAGACGCTCGGCTGGCCGCTACTCGCGCCGGACACCGCCTCGCGACTTGCCGACGGATTGGGAGATTTGTGGAAAGCCATGCAGCCGAGTGAGTGGTGGTTCGAGCACCTTCTGCCTCAAGAGGAGGGGGGCGGTGGCATGCAACCTTCGCATGAGGTACGCGCACAGACGCAACAGCAGAAGGTCTTGGCCGCGTTGATCGGGGATATCGAAATGGAACCGGCTGCCCGCGCAGAGTTCGCGCTCGCACCCGAAGCCGACTTGCGCGAACAGCCGGTCGATGCGCTAGCAGAATTTCTCGCGCAGAGCTGCAACAGCCCCGGCATCGTTGCGCTGCTTCGTGCGCCTGCCGTGACTGGCGAGCGCGTGCAGACCGCCTATGTCGAAGTGTGTCGATTGCTGGAATGATCACGCCTTATCAATCCGACTGGCAGCGCCGGCGCAGTGAATTCAATCATCAATGGTTGAAGAACCGATTCCTCTCGGCTCTCGACACCGCGCACAACATTCTGATCGGCCGCATCCACGGGCAGGACTATCTCGAGGACCTCGTTGCGATAGAGCTGCCTGAGTGGCGCGAGCGCCGCGAGGATCTGCGCCGCCTGCTGCTGGATTTCCCCGTGCACGCATCGCCGCTCCTATTGTTCGACGGGGAACCGTTCTCATTGTGGGACGAGGCTACGCGACTGACAATTTGCAGCCTCGTATACGAACTCTGGCGCGTGCGTCATCCGGTCGATGATTTGCTGAGTGTGGTGCGAGATGCCGTCGCAGTCGTCGACGCTCGTTACGAAAGATTGTCCCGCGTGCCGCTTAAGGCACCCGGCGGCGATCTCAATCCTGAGTTCTCGCCCTGGTTCGAAGAGTTTCGCTCGGCGTGTCGTGCCCTGTCGAAAGCGATCGAGCGATTGCCGAGCCGGGTGCTGCTCACGTGAAGATCCCCTCTACGACACGCGTGCTCGTGATCGATGACCTCTTTGGGCGCGTGATCGAGGACGCGCCCAACCGCGAGCGGATCAATCTTTGCGGGAAGCTATTGCTTGCCGATACTGGCGCGGCGCCGAACCGGCGCGCACGTCAGATCGAGGTGAAGGCTCCGATTGCACAAGCGGTATTCTGCAGAGGGCAAACCCCAAGTGCCGCTGGGGTTGGCGCGACCGTCGAAAATGATGTGCTTGGTACCCTTGCCGCGGTTCGTGCTGGATGGACGGATGCGCTCGCGTGTGGCGCGCCGCCCTGGGCGATGGTGCTGCTCGACCTGTGCTTCTACACCGGCCGCGTGACTGAGCAGAGTCACCGGCGCACACCTGGGATGCCGGAAGGCCGTGCGGGAGATGACGATCCGCAGCGCTATTTCGGCTTGACCCTGCTTGATGCCATTCATTCTGAGTTTCCAGAGCTGCCGGTCGCGATTCTTTCCAGCAAGGCGCGGGAGGAAGTCAGCCTGGAATTCAGCCGGCGCGGGGCCGTTAGCTTCATCGCGCGAGATGATGCGCGCGCGGCGGAGTTGCTTGCCGAGATGCTTTGGCAACACGGCCTGCTGAGCGATCCTGATGAACAGCTGATTGGCCACTCTCTACCCATTCTGCTCGCGCTGCGCGACGCGCGGCGTGCAGCTTGCCATCGGGAGAACCTGCTGATTCGCGGGGAGCGCGGTACGGGCAAGGAACTGCTGGCGGGCTACGTTCACCGGACGGGCACTGATGATGAGGCAGATATGCGCCCGTTCGTCACTGTGAATTCGGCGGTTCTCACACCGTCGCTGTCTTCTGCCGAGTTATTTGGCATCGAGCCACGAACAGCAACTGGCGTCGAGGGCAAGATTGGCGTAATCGAAGCGGCCGATCGCGGCGATCTGTTTTTCGATGAGATTGCCGACATGCCTGTGGAAGTGCAGGCTGCTTTGCTCCGCGTGCTGCAGGAACGGCGCGTGACGCGGGTGGGTGCGCGCCAAGCACGGACCGTCAACGTACGGTTTCTGGCCGCGACGAATGCCGATCTTGAGAACGATGCACGCAGGTTTCGGCCAGATCTGCTGGACCGCCTGCGCATCGGTGGCGAGATCTGGCTGCCACCTCTGCGGGAGCGCAAGGCTGACATCGCGCTGCTCGCTGAACGGTTTGTCCGCGAAGCGGAGCGCCAGCGTCCCGGCATAATGCGGCGGCAGATCACGCCCGAAGCGCTTGATTACCTATGCAGCCACGACTGGCCCGGCAACGTGCGCGAGCTGCGCGCGTGTGTGTTCGATGCGGTGAATCGGCACCCGGATGTCGAGTATCTCGTTCCCGCGCATCTCCAGGATACTGTGGCCTATCGGCAGACCAAGTCTGCTTCACAGACCAAGCCCGCTTCAACTCGCGCGCCGCGACAGCCCGAGGCGCCGAAAGCGGCACTTTCCGGCCTGCTCCAAGAAATCAGCAAAATCACGTTCCCGCAGGAAGCGATAAGCCAGTGGGCCGGGCGGCTCGCTGAAATTCAGCGCTGCGAAGCATGGTTGCTCGCGCGGTATCTGCAGGCCGCTCTGCTCGCCACGAAGCGTCGCACGTCCGCGTGCCCGGAAGGTGTCATTCAAATCCATCCGAGCGTCAAGCTGATGACTGGCGATCCGAGCGTTAGCGCCTCGAAAGCGGCGGATCTCGTCAAACGCTTGCTCGGCCCGATTCAGAGCGAAATCGATGGCGATCTCATGGCCGCGTATCAGATCGCTGTGCGATTGCGGCCGAAATCCGGCCGGCGCGATGATGCCTGAGCGGTGATCTAGGGGAGACTTCTCATGAAACGGTATCTGGTTCTCGCACAATCCGCATTGACTGCCCGCGCTCTGCGAAGTTGGCTCGAATTACTGTGCGAGGAGACCCGCGCGCCGGGGTTTGTACACACGATCGTATCGGATCGGCCGATTCGTACGGCCCAGGCAGGAATCGAAGCGTACGAGCGCCTTATGCAAGGCATCGAGAAGGCCGCTCGGGGCGATGATGGAGCGGTCGGGCGCGGCGAAGTTGTTGTGCTCATCGACCAAGTGCAGCCGCATGAGCTTGATGCCACGTCGAATCTCGGGTGGGATCAACTCATCGCGATGCTGATCCTGAGCTTTCCCGACCTGTATTGGGTCTTTGGCTGTTGCGCTGGCGCAGATGCAGACACACTGTCGGTACCCGTTCATGGTGCGGGCACCCTCGCATGGAAGGACATCGGCCCTCACCATCAACTTTCGTCGTTGCTGCAGTCGGCGATCCGCGATCCGCTATTCGACTCGACCGGCCTGCGCAACTGGGTTCGCGCGGTGACCAACGAAGGACTGCGTCGTGCCGGAGACGATCTGAAGCTCGCGATCCGTCAACCCCTCGCGGCCGCAATCGACGAGGAGAGACGCTACGCTTATTTGCATGCCTATGCGGCGTATCGATTCGGCTGCCGAGCGGATGTGATCACCCGATGGAGCGCAATGAAGGACCGCTTCAGCGGCGAAGGTACGCACGACTACTGGCTACTCTTCGAGGATATGAGCCTCAACTTCGTCGATCGGAGTGAATCGGTTCATTTGCTGCGTCTCGGCGCTCACACCGAACCAGATGGAATTCGCTCCGGCCGGGAGCACTACTGTCCAAAGCTGCGCTCGATCGATGCTACGGTGGAGCCGTCGCAACATCGTCTCCTCATTACGACTGGCCAATCGCGCGAAGGTCCGGAAGTCATGGAGGCAAACCGCGAATATCTGCGCAACAAAGGTGTCGGTCACGGCGATGTGATCATAAAGCCCGTGAGCGGGCTGTTTGATTTGTGGTCGAAAGCTGGATTGCTGAAACAGTGGCCCTGTACGTGCCGGATCGGCAACGTCCCATATTTCGTATGGCCGCCGCAAGTCCCTCAGCCGCGGCCGGATGGAGGCGGTCACGGCGCACCGGGGAAATTATTGCTGCTTACTGACACATTGATCCGGCGCGCCCGCGAGGTTCTACCACAGGCGGACACCGCGGACCGCGCGTTACAGGGCGCGGTGCTCGCCACGGATGCGCTGGAGCTCATCGGCAACCGCACACCCACGAGCGCTTTCGAAGCGCTAGGGTTGAAGCATGAGTTGGAGCTTCACGTGGAATGCCAATTCGCAGGGGTCGGCTATCACCTTCTGATCGAGCCACGTATCCGCGAAATCGAACTAGAGTGTGACGCCATCTCCCAGTGGTTTGTCGGCACACGTGAGCGAAAGACCGCCAGCCTGAATGCGCAGTTGAAGACGCTGGGAAGGCTCATCAGCATCCTTCGCAGCTTCGGCCAGTTCGACGAAGAACAGCGTTGCATGGATCGCGCGCGCAGGCTCCACAATGAGCTGTGGACAAGACAACGCCGCCTGGGATGGTTGCTGACGCCGCTACTGGGCTACATGCGACTGCTCCTAAAGTCTTTTCCAATTTTTCTATGTGCGTTGGGAGCTTGGATCGCGGTCTTGACAACGCTGTTCATGTGGGCAAACGGGAACGACCTATTCCTCAGCAGTCTCTCCGACGCAGTGTCGGCGTTTTTTTCTCAGGGGCCGCCGTATCAGGATTCGAGTATTGTACCGCCTGCCATTTCTGGCACGGCGGGGGCCGGTCCGTACGCGGCGCGGCGGACGTTCGTCGTTTGCATCGCCATCGTATCGGGCTCACTTCATTTGGGGGTGTTCTTATCGCATCTGTACTCGATTGTGAGACGCCATGGTTGAAGCGCCATCGGCGTCGACGTCTCTCGATGATTCGACTTCGCACTGTCAGAGGCCGGGGCTTGGGACGCGCATTAGGCGACCGCCAAATCCTTCCAGTTGCCTGGAGCGTTAATGTCAGAGAAGTCGATTGTCCGACCTTTCGCCTTGAAATTGCTCTGGCGCCGTACAAACTTATACTGTCGTGATTCGGCCGTGTTCAATGTCGGGCGGGCGCAGCTACTCGCCCAATCGAGGCGATCTTGAGCGCGAAGAATAGCGCTCGCTATATGACGGTAGAAGTGACGGTAGACGGTGATACGAGCGAACAAAGAACTAGGTTTTACGCGGGGTTACGGCGGTTGGAAATGATCGAGTGGGAGTGATTTTCCCCATGAGGCGCCCATTCGGGCGCGCTCAGAGAAACAGCGAGAACCCCGGCACTGCCGGGGTTTTTGTTTTCTGGGCCGATCTATTCGTTTCCGTGGCGTCGGGCAGTAAGCAACCTGCGCATCGCCCCTGCTAGATCGATAGCAGTTCCCGGACGCGCAGGTCCAGCTGCTCAAGATCTGCGGGCTGTGCATTGCCAGCCCTGTTCGTGAGATCTCGCGCAATACTGCCGATGGCAGCCATTTGCCCGTCGGACTCGTCGAACTTCGGAATGTTGAGGTATTCCGCGACGCTGGCGCCAAGGCTGAGCTGCGCCGCATAGGCAGAAACTGCCTTGGCAATGGTTGGGGCGTTTAAGAAGCCTGTCAGGTAGGCTGCCTCGGGTTCAGAGCCGACCGGAATGAAGTAGAGCTTGTGGTCAGGCACGACGGTCTTTTCGCCCGCATGCTCGATCGGCGCGCTGCCGATGTACGCTGCAGCGAAGGTGTTGCCCATCTCGCGCCAGAGCACCTTGAACGGAGCGAAAGTGTAGGGGCCGGTGCTCCACAGCGAATAGAACTCCTGCCCTTTCTGGAACCTCTTCAGGCTGGACCGCTGTTCAAGGTAGCTCTTGAAGCGGTTAAGGAACTTGAAGGTGTGCGGGCTTGCGGAGGGAAGGTCAGGGTCGCCATGCATGCCGCGTTGAGGGACCAGGATACGGAGTTCCGTTTCAGGCACTGCATTGAACGGGGCAACGCCTCGACCGCGCAGGAGCGGGAAGAGGTGTTCCGACTCTACAGCCGCAGTGATCTGGGGAATCCCCTTTGTCTTTCCGATGTCCGCTGCGTTCTGCACCGTTACTAAGTTGGTTCCGACCGCGCCAATGGCATGGACCCAGAAGATGCCGTTGCGGTCCGTCGTGATGCCTTTCCGCGCTTTGTACTCAGGCTTTGCGCCTGCTGCGAAAACCTTGGAGAAGACCACTTGGTCTTGCAGAGACCCGACTAGCCATGGACGTGTTCCGTCGCCTCCCGGGACTGGCACCGCGGTTCCGTCAATGCGTTTGGCTGTATGGCGGAATTGCTCCGCAGAAGCGTAGGACCGCTGGTTGGCTAGGCCGTCTGGGCTTGCGGTCCATGAGTGGTAGGGAACAGGGAACTCAGTGGCGGCGTCCCGTTGGAGCATCAAGAACGTTGGGTGGTTGCTGACGCCGTCGAACGGCTTGATGTCCTGGTAGTCCTCAACCAGCAGGACGCGGCACTGCAAGCTGCCGTTATCGATAGAAAAGCGCCTGAAGCCGGCACTGGACTCGGTTGTGAATACGGATCCGGGCAGGAAGAAGCCCAGCCGCCCGTGCCGCGCGAGGTAGTGCTTCACCGCCTGGTAGGTGATCACAGTCGAGATGTCCGACTCGATTCCGCCCACCCATTTGTCGGTGCTGAATACGCCGAGCCCCCGGCAATGCTTCTGGATCGACTGGGCGTAGTCCTTTGGCAGGTTGCTCCACTTGATCCAGGGCGGGTTACCGCAGATATGGGAGGAGGGCGGGATCGCGCCGGCAGCGAAGCGGTCGGCAAGGATCGAGCACCAGATGCCATTCCATCCTTGGCTATGGAGTTCGACCAGGTTGTCGACGGTCGTGCTGAAGATGGAAATATCGGACGGGTCAAGCCCCATGGCTTGCAGGTCCGCAAGGATCGCGCTGTAAATCTTCGTCGCCGGATAGTCCGCGTCGATCAGCATTCGTACCTTGGCAAAAATGCGGAAAAAATCGGGGTGCCCGATCATCTTTTCGGGGACGGAAAACTCCCTGGGGCCGACTTCCGTGTGCAGGATGTGGCTGTAGTTCGCGAAAAAGTCGACGGAGGCCGGGTAGACGGCATCCGCCAAGTACACCGGCAGCCGGATTGGGTGCGCAGGGTCGAGGTGCGGCGACAGGAACACCGCAAGCGACCCTTTTGCCGCAAGGACAGCGAGCGGGTTGAGGTCGATGCCATGGATACCAGCAAGCAGTGACTGGGCCGTGGCGCCGCTGTCTGCCTTGCGCCGGCGGCGGATCGCTTCGAGCAAGAACGTGCCCGATCCGCACGTGGGATCGGTCAGCGAATCAGATGGCTTCCATTCCAGCAAGTCCATCCCGTGTTCAGCCAGCCAGTCCGGCGTGTAGAACTCGCCAAGCGCATGCCTGACTTCCCGAGGGATGAACCGCTCGTAGATGCCCTTGAACAGGTCACGCGTCGTGTCTGCGTGCTTCTTGGACACAGCAAAGTCGACACCGCCCAGCCTACCCAGCATGGCGCCGAGAGCAGCTTGGTAGCGGGGCCCGTCGCTGTCATCCAGGTACCAAGAGAAGAAGTCGCCACTCAGCATGTTCAGGATGCCGGCATGCTCGAACAGCTCGCCCGTTTCCACGGCACGCAGCCGTTCGGCCACTGGTACGCCCGGCTCCAGCACGTTTTGGCTGGCCTTAGGAAGTGCGCAGGCGGCGACCACCTTCGCGATGATGGCAATGTATGTGTTGAGCGCAAACAGGTAAGCAGCAGGGTTTTCCTGGTACGGCTGGTCGTGCGAGATCTCCTGCCGGGCGAGCAGCTTTTTCATGTGTGCAGGCTGGAACCCTACGACTTGGCTGAAAAGCCGGCGCCACTCCGAAAACAGCATCTTGGTTTTCGTGGTGGCTGCCGACGCATCTGCCGTGCAAATGCTGGTGTAAAGCTCGGGAATCAGCGCCGTACCGTACTCCGAGTCGGGCCCCACCAACGCTTGCAGGAGCTGGGGGTGGACCAGCGGACGGCCATTGGTTTCCAGCGCAGAGAGCAGGCGTTCAGCTGAAATCCTGTCGAACGCGACGACATCTTCCCAGGCTGCAGCCACGCCATCGAAGTGACCGAAAGTGATGTGCGCGCCGTCCCATGCGACCAGGACATACTCTTGAAGTGCGCGTCCTTCTTCGGCAGAGATCAGCGCTGCATATTCTTCAGCCTGCTGGCGCGCGTGGATCGCCTTTGCGCCAGCACGTCCGCTAAACGACTTTGGTGGCTCGTACTCGATGACCACGGCACCGTGTGCCACGTCGGCGAATTTCGTGGGCTTACCCTTCGATTTAAGGGCGCGCTCGAGCTGAAATGGCGTCCAAGGAATGGATAGCTCCGCGCAAGCCTGCTCAAGCGCATTCTCCAACTCGTGTCGCAGCTGCGCTTCGTTGTTGGAAATCTCCGCTGCGGATACCGCAGCGCTAACGAGTGACGTGGTAGTTGCGTTGCTCACAGCCATCCTTGTGCAGACTCACCGGGCAGGTGCATTTCGGTTCTTGGCGGCCTTGCTGGCTGCCGGGGTATCGAGCGCGACCAGCCCAACACCAGAGAACAGGTGGGTGAATATTGCCTCTGCAAGTTTTGGCGGAACGGCGTTTCCGATCTGGGTGAACTTCGAGTCCGTTTCGCCAACAGGTGTGAACTTGGCGTCGAAGGTCTGGATGCGCGCGCATTCGCGCCAGGATAGTCTGCGCGGCGTTTCAAGCTTCTTGCGCTTCGGGTCGGCTTCCAAGTGCTCGTACTGGTTGGAAAAGTCCCAGCGCTGTTTCCATCCATCAGCGAGGTTCGACCACGTCAGGGTCATCACCGGGCTAGCGGGATGCAGCGTGATGTGCCTCCAATTGGCAACGACGGTGAAAGCCGGATCAGCCCACTTGGCCTTGCGGTTCCTGGACATGTAGTACCAAGAGAAGTGGCCTTCAGGATCATGGGGGCGCTCGTAGAACTCACCTTCCGGCCACAGGGGCATGCCATTGATCGCGTCGCCATGCGATGTGTACGGGAGGAGCAGGCCCGAAGCCTTGGTTGTTTTTCCGTGGGTTTCCTTCGGAAACTCGAAGGCCTGTTTCAAGTCTTTCCTCACGCCAACGATGAATAGCCGTTTTCGCGACTGCGGCACGCCGTAGTCTTTGGCGTTGAGAAGCTTGTAGGTGACGTTGTAGCCGGCCTTGTCATAGGCGTCGAGTTGCTCTTTCAAGAAGGTCCCGCTGCTCAACTGCTTGAGGCCGGAGACGTTCTCGGCGACGAAATACTTGGGCCGGACGATGCCGACTACGCGCAGGAACTGCTTGTACAGGCTCGTCCGCTCATCCTTTTCGGGATCCCGATTGCCGGCCATTGAAAAAGATTGGCAGGGATAGCCGCCCACGACCACGTCGGCGTCTGGGAAGGCCTGAATGCTTGAGATATCCGCATTGCGGATGTCTGCGCCGGGGAAGTGTTTCTCCAGCGTCTTGCAGGCGTCCATCAGGATGTCATTCGAGAAGATGACGTGGCCGCCAGCTGCTTCCACGCCGAAGTCCATGCCACCGCAGCCTGAGAACAGGGATAGCACCCTGATCTCGCCACCGTCTTGTTCAAATTTCTTTTTCACGCGCTCTCGCTTCTCCGCTGCGCATCTTCAGCGTCGGTGACTTGCGGAAGAAGCGGCCACTTGGACTTCAAGTAGCCATCGATCGCGTCGCGTACGACCCAGGCCAGCGAAACTTTGTTCTCTGCCGCGATCCTTTCCAGGACTTGGTACTGCTCCTCCGGGAAGCTGATAGAGGCGCGGACGGTGCGCTCATGCGCCCCGCTGTCATTGCGTTTTGCCTGAGTCCGCATGGCTATTCCCCGAGCTGAAGAGCTAATGCACCATTTTACACCACAGTGGTGAACGATGGATCGCTGGGGAGCGGCGCTAACGACTCGGCATGGTCTGACCAGGGCTCGCGTGCAAGAACGCCCGAAGTCGTTCCTCAGTCTGCTGCAAGTCGCGGATTTCGCATTCCCACAGCTCCAGGACTTGCCAGCCGAGGCTGATGAGGGCGATGCGGTTCCGTTGGTCCCGGGACCGGTTCGCTTCGATCTTCAAGGATCAGTACCCAGTATTCGACTTCGGCCTTTGGGCAATCTTGCATAGATGGCCGTGCCAGAAGGAGCCGTGCACCAGCCCGGCCTTCTTGTGCCTGGGCAGCACGATATCGGGCCGGCCTGGCAGATCCTTCCGGTGGTTCCTGAAGCGGAACCCTAGCCTGTTCAACATCGATCTGACGGAGTTCTGGCTTGGTATCCGAAGCGCGCGCAGCCATGAACCCCGAGGTCAGCGGCCGAAGCCCCCGAAGGCCTGGAGCAAGGCCGCCTCGGCAACGGTTTCAGCTCGGGCCTCGTGCCGCGTTCAGCCCGGCCACACGCTGGATTCGGCGCCGTCGTTCACCTCGATGATCTTGCCGGTGACCCAGCCGGAGGCCGGGGTGGCCAGGTAAAGGGTGGCGGCGGCAATGTCTTCGGTCTCGCCGAGACGCTGGAGCGGGGTGTTGCGGACCATGCCCTCGCGCATGGCAGCGGGCAGGGCCCGGTCCAGGGCTGCGGTGAGAATGGGGCCCGGTGCGATGCCATTGACCCTCACCCGGGGCGCAAAGTCCTGGGCCAGCAGGCGGGTAAGCTGGGTCTGGGTCGCCTTGGCGGCGCCGTAGGCGCTGCCCACGTTGAAACGCAGGATCTCGTCGAAGCGCTGGGGCGATATCGACGTGGACCCCATGTTCCGCGCCTGCCAGCCCGACGATGTGGCCGCGGCAGTGCTTTTTCTGGCCTCCGACGAAGCCCGCGCCATCAACGGGATCGAATTGCGGGTGGACAGCGGCCAGTTCGTGATGAGTGTCTGAACCATGAACGACGCAACGCTTCCGGCCATCGCCCCCACCATTCCGGCCCTGCTGTTCTCCGCCGCCCGCCAGCATGGCGCGCGGGCGGCCCTCGAAGAACCGGGCCGTCACATCACCTACGCCGAACTGCCCGGCGAGGCCCTGGCGGTAAGCCGCGCCCTGATGGCCCACGGCATCCAGCCCGGCGACAAGGTGGCGATCTGGGCGCCCAACTGCATCGACTGGGTGCTGGCTGCGCTCGGCATCCACTGCGCCGGCGCGGTGATGGTGCCCATCAACACCCGCATGAAGGGCATTGAGGCCGCCGATATCCTGGCCCGCAGCCACGCCCGCCTGCTGTTCTGCATCGGCGATTTTCTGGGCACCGACTACCCGGCCCTGCTGGCGCCGGTGCGTCCGGCCTGTGTGGACAAGATCGTGGTGCTGGGGCCAGGGCAGGGCGGCCAGCCCTGGGCGGACTTTCTGGTCAGCGGCGCCGGCATCAGCACCGAGCAGGCCCGCGCCCGGGCCGACGCCGTGCGCCCGGACGACATCGCCGACCTGATGTTCACCTCCGGCACCACCGGCAAGGCCAAGGGCGTGATGAGCGCCCACGCCCCCACCCTGCGGGCCTTTGCCGAATACGTGCGGATCATCGGGCTGCAGGCGGGCGACCGCTACCTGGTGGTCAATCCCTTCTTTCACAGCTTCGGCTACAAGGCCGGCTGGATCACCTGCCTGATCGCCGGCGCCACCATCCTGCCCCAGCCGGTCTTCGACGCCGAAGCCGTGTTCCAGCGCATCGAGTCCGACCGCATCACCGCGCTGCCCGGCCCGCCCACCCTTTACCTGTCGATGCTGGCCCACCCCCGCCTCGCCGAGGCCGACCTGTCGTCGCTGCGCATCGCGGTGACCGGCGCGTCGACGATTCCGCCGATCCTGTGATTGAGCGCATGCGCCGGGAGTTGGGCATCCGGGCGGTGACCACCGCCTACGGCCTGACCGAATGTGGCGGCCTGGCCACGATCTGCAACCCGGACGACGACGCCGCCACCATTGCCGGCACCAGCGGCAAGGCCATTCCCGGCACCGAGGTGTGTATCCTGGACCCGCAGGGCCGGCCCTTGCCACCCTTGACGCCCGGCGAAATCTGCCTGCGCGGCTTTCACGTGATGAAGGGCTACTTCGAGAACCCGGAGGCCACCGCCGAGACCATCGATGGCGACGGCTGGCTGCACACCGGCGACATCGGCACCCTGGACGAGCGGGGCTACCTGCGCATCACCGACCGGCTCAAGGACATGTTCATCGTCGGCGGCTTCAACTGCTACCCGGCCGAGATCGAAGCCGCGCTGACGGCGCATCCGGCCATCGCCCAGGTGGCAGTGGTGGGCGTGCCCGACGAGCGCATGGGCGAAGTGGGCTGCGCCTGCGTGGTGCGGCGCCCCGGCGCCACCCTGGACGAAGGCGGCCTGATCGCCTGGAGCCGGGAGAACATGGCCAACTACAAGGTGCCCCGCTACGTGCGTTTCTTCGACGCTCTGCCGGTCAATGCCTCCAACAAGGTGGCCAAGAATGAACTGCGCGCCCTGGTGAGCCGGGCGGCCTGAACGGCCCGGACGCTTGGCCCGCTTGTCCTGGGAGTCACATCCGGTGGACACTCTCACCCATGAGGTGTCCGTTCCGCGCGCTTGTTGCCCTTATGATGCTTGGCTTTTTCACGCTCGCCGCGTGGGGGGCCGGTGCAGCCCCGCCGGTGCGGATCGGCGTTCTGGCCTGGCAAAGGCTGGAGGAGGCGGAGATCCGCTGGTCGTCCCTGATGAACCAGCTGGAGGAGCACTTGCCGGGGCGGACTCTGGCCGCCGCGTCGGTCGATGCCTTTGGCGGCTACCAGATTCTGTGGGCGGAGCTGCGCCGCCTGGGGCTGGACCCCGAGCAGGGCCAGCCCCGGCCGGTGCTGGCCGGTTTTCCCATGGCGAAGGTGGTGGAGGCCGTGCTCAACGGCGATGCCGATGCCGGGGTGCTCCGGGTGCTGTCGCCCCGTGCCGGCATGAGCCGCTGCCGGGTGTCGTCGCGCCTCTATCCGGGCTGGGCCTTCGCCGCGGCGCGGTCCACGCCGCCGGCCCTGTCGCGGGATGTGCTGGTGGCCCTGCTGTCCCTTTCGCCGGATGCGGCGGGGCAGTCATGGAGCGTGCCGGCGGACTACCACCCGGTGCATGAACTGCTGCAGGCGCTGCAGATCGGCCCCTATGCCTTCCTGCGCGAAACCGCCTGGCCCTCCCTGTGGGAGCGCTACTGGGCGTGGGTGTGCGGCCTGGTGGCGATGCTGCTGGCCTGGGGGGCTTACACCCTGCACGTGGAACATCTGGTGCAACGGCGCACGCGGGAGCTGACCCAGGCCATGGAGGCCAGCTGGCTCCTTGCGGGCGTCCCCGGGGTGACGCTGCGGCAGGAGAGCGCGGCGGCGGGGCTGCAGGTGTGGGTGGATCCGCTGCAGGCCCAGCAGGTCTTGCTCAACCTGTTCAAGAACGCCTGGAATGCCCAGCAGGCGGTGGGCTGCGATCTGCCCATCGAGGTCAGCCTGAGCCGGGAAGGGGTGCGCTGTAGCGTGGCGGTCCGTGACCACGGTCCGGGTCTGTCGCCCGAACTGCAGGCGCGGCTGTTCGAGGCCTTTTTCACGACCAAGCCCGATGGCCTGGGATTGGGCTTGTCCATCTGCAAGACCATCATCGAAGCGCATGGTGGCGAGATTGGCGCCATCGAAGCCCGACCCGGCCCCGGCCTGGTCATCTATTTCACGCTGCCCCTGGTTGACGGGGCGCAAGCTCAGCCCGAGAGAGTTCATGACTGCCTCCCCTGACATGCCCGTGATCCACGTGGTGGATGACGAAGCCCCGTTCCTCCGCTCCCTGCTGTTCCTGCTCGAATCGGTGGGCTGGCAGGCGGCGGGGCACGAATCCGGCGAAGCCTTCCTCGCCGCCGCGCCGGTCTTCCCCGTTGCGGGCGGCTGCATCGTCCTCGACATCCGCATGCCGCGGCTGAGCGGGCTGGAGCTGCAGCGGCGCCTGCTGGCTATCGGATCGCTGTTTCCCGTGATCTTCATGACCGGCCACGGGGATGTGGAGCTGGCCGTACAGGCGATGAAGGACGGTGCGCTCGACTTCTTGCAGAAGCCCTTCAAGGACCAGATCTTTCTCGATGCGGTGGAGCGGGCGGTTCAGGTGAGCCTGGAGCGTCATGCCGCCCAGCGCCGCCAGGACGAAGCGCTGGAGGTCCTGACCCGCCTGTCGGCCCGCGAGCGGGAGGTGGCCCGCCTCCTGGCTCTGGGGCTGGCCAACAAGGAGGTCGCGCGGCTGCTTGGCATCAGCGACAACACCGTGCATGTGCATCGCCAGCGTGTGATGGACAAGACCGGTACCGGCAGCGCGGCCGATCTGGCCCGATTGATCCTCCGCGCCGATCCGAAGGGGCTCGACTAGACGGTTTCGGTTATTTGGCTAGCCCGATGTCCGAATGGTCGGACCCCGGGCCTCTCCCTAGACTTGTGCCCAGAACAAGCGGCAGGAGAACGCCATGAGCAGTATTGACACGGGCCGGCCGTTTGCCGGCCTGGTCCTGATGGGCGTGGCCCTGCTTGCGTCGACCTGCGGCCCGGCGTCCGCGGGTGATACGACCATGCAGCGGGGCCGCTACCTGACCCAGGCGGGCAATTGCGTGGCCTGCCATACGGCGGAGAAAGGTGTGAACAAGGGCGCAGCCATGGCCGGCGGCCGGGCGCTGGAGACGCCCTTCGGCACGCTCTATTCCACCAATATCACGCCAGACCTCGAAACCGGCATCGGCAAGTACAGCTTCGGGCAGTTTGACCGGGCCATGCGCAAGGGCGTGGCGGCGGATGGCCACAACCTCTACCCGGCGATGCCTTATCCGTCCTACGCCAGGATGACGGCGGTCGACATGCACGCCCTTTACGCCTACCTGATGCTAGGCGTCGCACCGGTGAGGCAGGCCAACAAGCCCTCGGAGATGCACTGGCCTTTCAGCATGCGCTGGGGCCTGTCCCTGTGGAACTGGGCCTTCCTCGACACGACGCCTTTCACGCGTGACCCGAAGAAAGACCCGGTGTGGAACCGGGGGGCCTACCTGGTCCGGAGCCTGGGGCATTGCGGTGCCTGCCATACGCCGCGGGGGCTGGCCTTCCAGGAGAAGGCCACAAGTGATGCCGGGCCGAAGGGGCGCTACTTTCTCGCCGGCGAGACGGTGAAGCACTGGCGGGCCCTGAGCCTGCGCGGTTTGCGGACGGTGGAAGATACGGTGCGCTTCCTGAAGACCGGGAAGAACCGCTTTGCCGCCGCTTCGGGCAACATGCCCGAGGTGGTCCTGCACAGCACCCAGCACCTCAAGGATGAGGATCTGCGTGCCATCGCCACCTACCTGAAAGCCCTGCCGCCAGGAGAGAACAAGCTCCCGGTGCCCGCGGTGCCGCGCAAGGCGGTGGCGGGCGCGCTGCCCGAGAAGCTCACAGCAGCCGGGGCGGCCTGGGCTATGGGCAGTTCTGCGTTGACTGTCACCGCCAGGACGGTAGTGGCGTACCCAAGGTCTTTCCACCCGTGGCCGGCAACCCTGCTGCACATCGTCCTGCCCGGCTCAAGGACGCAGAGCTGGCCGAGATCATGAGTTTCGTGCGGGCCGGGCCTTCTTCCCCGGCTACGCACCCCGGGCCGGTCGGGTGATCACCCTCGCGGAGCGCATCAACGGCTGCTCCAAGCGCTCCATGAACGGCAAGCCGCTGCCGCCGGACTCGCCCGACATGAAGGCCATGGCGGCCTACTTCGACTGGATGAAGCGCGAGACCAAGCCGCAAGACAAGGTGCCGGGGCGCGGCGTGGGCAAGATCGATCGCAACATCCAGCCCTATCCGGTGAACGGCAAGAAGGTCTATGTCCTTGACCAGGGTGGGCTGTCGGACCAGGATGCGGTGGACGTGGCCGAGTCCTTCAGTCACCCGCCGCGCCCGGATTTTCCCGAGAAGGCGAAGGACTGGCCGAAGGACAAAAAGCCGGCCGACGCCCGCTACTGAACACCAAGAGATCACCCGGACCGAGGAGTCATCCATGTTTATATCCCCCGCGAGACCCCTGGCCCTGACCCTGTGCCTGTCTGCGTCCCTGGCGGCGCTGTCGGTGCCGGCCAGGGCTGCAGATGGCGAGGCCATCATCCAGAAAGGTGGCGCCAACCCGGCGGCCATGCCGTGCATGAGCTGCCACGGAGCCGACGGCAAGGGCATGGCGGCGGGAGGTTTTCCGCGCCTGGCCGGCCTGCCCGAGGCCTACATCGCCAAGCAACTGGCCGACTTCAAGGCCGGCCGGCGCGAGAACCCGCTGATGCAGCCCATCGCCCAGGCCCTCGACGCTGCGGAGGCGGCGGCCGTGGCCATGGCCTACGCGGCCTTGCCCAAGGTCGAGGTCAAGGCCGGGCCGCTGGAACGGCCCAAGGAAGGCAGCGGTGCCTGGCTGGCCCTGCGGGGGGCCTGGGATCGCAACATTCCCGAATGCACCCTCTGCCACGGCCCCGCCGGGGTGGGGGTGGGTGACGCCTTTCCGCCCCTGGCCGGCCAGTCGGCGGAATACATCGAGGCCCAGTTGCGGGCCTGGCGCGCCTCGCCGGCCCGGTTGGCGGGTAAAAAAGGCAAGGCGGTCGCCGCCGTTCCGCCCACGCGCCGGAACGACCCCAATGGCTTGATGCAGCACATCGCGGCGGACCTGAGCGAAGCCGAGATCAAGGCGGTCTCCGCCTATTTCGCCGGCCTCGGAGAAACCACCGAGCCCCTCGATGCCAGCCAGCACCGTTTGCGCTGAGCCGCAGTCCGCGCCCCCCTTGACCGACCGAGGATCCGCCGTCATGACAACCACGCTCCGCCGGCTGACTGCCGCGCTACTGCCCCTGCTGGCCGCCCATGCGATGGCGGCCGACAGCCCCCGCAACGCCCGCCTGGACGACCAGACCCAGCTTCCCAAAGCCCCCGCACGCCCGGCGGGCAAGGCTTATTTCCAGCCCCCGGCCGAGGCCGACATTCCCAACAACGCCTACGGCGATCTGGTGCGCCGGGGGCAGGACTTGTTCATGAACACCAGGGCGCTTGCGCCGGAGTACGTGGGCAACGAGATGAATTGTGTCAATTGCCACATCGACCGGGGCCGCAAGGCCAACTCCGCGCCCCTGTGGGCGGCCTATACGATGTATCCGGCCTTCCGCAAGAAGAACAACAAGGTGAATACCTTTGTCGAGCGCATGCAGGGCTGCTTCCAGTTCAGCATGAACGGCAAGGCGCCTGCCGCGGACAGCGAGGTCCTGGCGGCGCTCACGGCCTATGCTTACTGGATGTCCGGCGGCGTGCCCATCGGCAAGGTTCAGCCGGGCCGGGGTTTTGACGAACCGCCGCCGCCAAGAGGGGGATATGACATCGCCCGTGGCCAGCAGGTGTACGAGAAACAGTGCGCCCTGTGCCACGGGGATGACGGCGCGGGCAGGAAGGTGGGCGCGACCTCGGTGTTCCCGCCCCTGTGGGGCAAGGATTCCTACAACTGGGGCGCGGGCATGCACCGGATCAACACCGCGGCCGGCTTCATCCAGCACAACATGCCTCTGGGCCGTGGCGAAACCCTGAGCGATCAGGAGGCCTGGGACGTGGCCGCCTATATCAACGCCCACGAGCGTCCCCAGGATCCCCGCCTGGTCAATGGCGACATCGATGAAACCCGCAAGCGCTACCACGCCGATGATGGTGTGAACCTCTACGGCGTGGTCGTGGGTGGCCAGAAGCTGGGGCAGGGCGTGAAGTGACCTGCCGCGGCCCATGCCGCGACCGGCGCCGGTCACCAGGGCCACGCAGCCGTCGAGCCTGAAGAGGGCTTGGGACAGTGTTCTTCCTTGCAGGGTGGGCGCAGGCTTCAGCGCCCCTCGAAAACAGGTGGGCGCTTGTCGATGAAAGCCTGCATGCCTTCCTTCTGATCGCGGGAGGCAAAGAGCAGGGCGTTGGCCTTGCGCTCCAGGGCCAGGGCAACTTCAAGGGGCGCATCCATGCCGGCCAGGATCACTTCCTTGATCTGCTCGGCCGCCAGCGCCGGCATCGCCGCAATGGTCCGGGCCATCTCCAGGGCGGTGGCCGTCACCTCGGCGTCGGGCACGATCTCGCTGACCAGGCCGGCCACCCACGCCTCCTGCGCCGTGATCGGCCGACCGGTGAGGGCCATGCGCATGGCCTTGGCCTTGCCCACCGCCCGCACCAGGCGCTGGGTGCCGCCGATGCCGGGCATGATGCCGATGCGGATCTCCGGTTGGCAAAAGCGCGCGCCTGTGCCGGCAATCAGGATGTCGGCCAGCATCGCCAGCTCGCAGCCGCCGCCATAGGCATAACCGCAAATCGCTGCGATCACCGGTTTGGGGCAGTGCTGGATCGGCGCCCACACCCGCTCGGTGTGGCGCTGGTGGATCTCGATGGGGCCGACCCCGGCCATGCTGCGGATGTCGCCACCCGCCGCAAACACCGTATCGCCACCGGTGAGGATGATGCAGCGCACCGACGGGTCGGCCCCCAGCTCGGCAAACAGCCGCGACAGCAAGGCCTGCAGCTCCAGGCTCAAGGCATTGGTGGCCTCAGGGCGATGCAGGCGGACCACGGCAATGCCG
>Ga0209480_10000435_pt1 | contig 35333 bp, 16 predicted proteins | sample JI61114C2DNA_FD_187501 | JGI IMG/M metagenome (GOLD analysis project Ga0209480, IMG submission 187501) | Wastewater effluent complex algal communities from Wisconsin, to seasonally profile nutrient transformation and Carbon sequestration -... | ecosystem: Engineered > WWTP > Effluent > Algae... | reverse complement strand
AAAACCAGAAATCGTTTTATTTAATTTGCAATTTGTAAAGTTTGGAGATAAAAAAATCCCAGCAGCTTTGGGATTATTATTACCAATGATTTTAAGATTTTTAGGATTTAAAACTATGGTATTGATGCACAATATTTTAGAACAAGTTGATTTAGAAAATGCGGGTTTTACTTCAAATAAAGTAGTTCAAAAAGTATATAATTTTATCGGAACTACATTAACAAGATGTATTTTAAAATCCAATAAAGTTGCGGTTACAATTAATAAATATGTGGATGTTTTAAATGTAAAATATAAAACAAAGAATGTAGTTTTAATTCCACACGGAACATTTGAATCTATTAGAGAACCAAATTTTGATTTACCATTTGGGCCAAAAAAAATCATGGCTTTTGGGAAATTTGGAACCTATAAAAAAGTAGAAATTTTAATTGATGCTGTAATAGAAATTAGAAAAACAAATCAAGAGCCAATAGAAGTTGTTATTGCAGGAACAGATAGTCCAAATACACCAGGATATTTACAGTCGGTAAAAGAAAAATATGCTCATATTGAAGGAATCACTTTTACAGGTTATGTGGAAGAAAATGATGTAGAAAGAATTTTTTCTGAAAGTACAATTGTAGCTTTTCCTTACACATCAACAACAGGAAGTTCAGGAGTTTTACATCAAGCTGGAAGTTATGGAAAGGCTGTAGTAATGCCAGACCTAGGTGATTTAGCCTTATTAGTGGAAGAAGAAGGATACAAAGGAGAATTCTTTAACCCAACAAGTAGTTCTTCTTTGGCAAAAGCCATTTCAACCATTTTAGATGATGATCACTACAGAAGAAGAATTGCCAAAATTAATTTTGAAGCTGCGAGTGCGTTGTCAATGGATAAAATTGTAAAAATGTATTTAAATGAATTTAATACAATAATAACTAATAAATCTACAGAAGAAAGTTTAGTAAGTTATGTATAAAAATGAAGGTTTTTGTCTTCCTTCACTATCGATAAATCCAAACTGTTTTTGTTTGTTTTTTATCCAAGGCCATTTCCCGGCAACACCATTTGGAACTTTAGGGAAATCATATAAAGTCCAAGAGACAAATGCAAGTTGTTTTTCTTTAAAAATAGCTTGCATTTCTTTATGATAGTCTGCTTGATTTTTTTTTGTGTTGCCAAACCAACTCCAAAAACCCTGGTTTGACGACATACCAAACTCTTGCAAAACAAGTGGTTTATTAGTTGTTTTTTCTAAAATAGCTAATTTATTTTTAAATTGAAATATGTCTTCATAATAATGATAGGAAATAAAGTCAACTTCGTCTTTTAATATTTCACCAGATTTTATAGTTGAATAACCAATAGTAACTAAATGATTGGGAGCTGCTTTTTTAACAACTTCAATCATTTCTGACAACCAAGGCTTAACGTTTTGAATGCCACGAGATTCGAAATCTAAATCAGGCTCATTTTTTATATCCCAAGAAACAATGTTAGCAAAATTTTTACAGCTTGAAACTACAGTTTCAGCATGTCTTTGTGTTAATGTCCAATTATTTACAGAATAATCTCCATAAAAATCAAACAAAGTCACAATTACAGCTAATTTTTTAGTTTCTGCTAATGCTAAAACTTGTTTCAGTTTTGTTATTTTTTCAGCTTTAACTTCAGCTTTTCCAAAGTCTTCATAAGGAACAAATATCCTTATAGTGTTTAGTTTTGCTTTAGTAATTATATCAAAATCTGTAGCAATAGTGTCTAAGTTAAACAAATCGCCATACATATCCCAAGCCAAATTTTTGGGATAATAGTTAATGCCTTTTATGATAAATGGTTTATTATTTTTTAGAATTTGATTTTTTTTAACGGTAAATATTTTTTTTACAGTACTCACTTTTACAGTATCAACAACCTTAGTCATTCTTTCGCAATGGCGTATTCTCCAAAAGCCATCTTCCAAAAGCATCATTATTTTGTAAGAAGCGGTGTCTTTAATGGATGTAATTAATTTTTTGTCTTGATAAATATTTTGAAATTCAACTACGTTTTCATCAGTAAAAACCACTAATTGTCCATCTTCGCTATAAAAGTTCAAGATAGGATTATGAGTTAAAGTAGTGCTTTCAATTGATATTTTCTTTTCCTTATTTATACTAATTATAGTATCTAAAATTTTTCGATAATTTTCAGTAAAATAATCATTAATTCCCTCGTTAGTATTTGTTTTTAAAACATTGTTTTTGATATGCCACGAAAATAAATAGTGTTTTTCTATAGTTGATAAAGTTTGATTCTCCATTTTTCTTCCTGGATTTTTAAGACTTTTCCAGGTAACTTTTGGTAAATACGTATTTATCGTTTCTTTATCTAAATGCAACATTGTACTTCGGTCAGCACCTTTATTTAAGTAGGTCAAAATACTACTAATTCCAAATAACACTAATACATTTAGTGCAATAAAAGAAGTAATTAATAAAACCCGATAACTATTTTTATTGTTGATCAATGACATTAATTTCTTTTGTTTTTATGGTTTTTCCTAATGTTTCGATTTCAAAATGATAGCTTTTTTCTTTGTAAAATTCAGTAGAAAGATAAAATTCAGCTTTCCCTTTGTTACTGTTTTTAGTTATAGTTTCAACTAATGAATCTTTATGATAAATGTTTAAATTAACTTTGATTCCATCAGGAACAATTTGGTTCATGAAACTTTTAATGGAACCAACAGTAATGGTTCGATTATCTTTTGAAAATAAGAATTCTACAGTTGGATTTATTGATTTGTATGCAATTTCAATGACGTTGCTCTTACAAATTCCATTAACGAAAGCTTTTACAATAAATTTATTCTCCTTTTCTGGATGTAAAATTTGACCTGTTGCAATTCCTTCAATAGTTGTTCCAAAAGTTTTTAAAATAGCATTTTCTTTATTTTTAATGACAAAAGTAACCATTGTTCCATCACTAACCGTATTTCCAAATTTATCTTTTAGAATCGAAGTAGTTAATTTTGTAATTTGGTTCCCATCAGCAAATTCGTGATTTCTTTTGTATGAAATAGTAAAATCTTTAGCAATTGAGGGATAAATTACAGCATCAAATTCTTGAGTTAAAGCTTCGTTACAAGATGCAGAAATTAACACAATTCCAGATTTTTTTGGTGCATAAATATTTTTCCAAGCAATAAAATCTTTTGTTTTTTCATTATCAGTAAAAATAGCATTTAAAAAATGATGTTTTATGGAAACATTAGTATTTGGCGGTTTTGGATTGTCATAATCGTCTGTTGGAATCGTAACAAACATTACAAAATGATTATCACCAGCTAAAGTACTTGGAGGACCAAGATAAGATTCGAGTTTTGTTTTAGTTTCATTATTTGGAAGAATTTTAAAATTTCCTTTTGCTTTTTTTTTCTTGTTTTCTATTAAAAACCAAGAAACATTACCTGTTTTTAGGGTGTAATTTTTAGGTAAATTAAAATAGATCTTTTCATTTTTTAAAACCCCATCAAGCAGTGTTTTTCCAAAAGAATGAATGACAAAGAGTTGTGGTTTGTTTTTAAAAAATCCTTTAAATTCTATTGTAATAGGATTTCCAGCAACAAAATTTTCTTGGGTTGTGAGACAAGTAAACGTGTTTTTATTTATAGACTTTTTATCCAATAAAGTCATAGAGAGCAAAACCAAAGCTATGCTTACTAATACAATGATATGTTGTCTTCGTTTTATCATTTTGGATTACCAATGTAGTTATTCAACTCAATTTTTATATAAGAAAAACCTTTTCCGTTGACTTTCTGTAATTGATCTTCTTCGTTATTTTTTCTTTTTTTAATTACATCTCTAGCAATGACTTCATTTGAAATCCCGTTTACAAAACAATTTTCTGTAGAATATTTTAAACTTTTTAAGCTAGAAAGATTTATAAATGAATACGTAAAATATTGTTTTCTTTGAATTCGAATACCTTCTTTCATGAATTTGTGATCTACATATATTAATTCTTTTTTATCATTATAATAAGAAATTAAAAGTTCTGGAACTGTTACTTCTTGAACGCCATAATTGAATAAAGTTCCTTTTATTTTTTTATCTGAAACTTCTAGATCTGTAATGGCAACAGAAGTATATAAATCTGAAATTGTTACATTTCCAGCACTTTGAATATCAAAAGTTACAGGTTTATTATTAAAGTTTTTATCTGTAAATTCATCAGGATTAAAGCTTGAAGGTTTTATATCATTAGAATTTAGCCAAGCAATATCTTCAAAATTAACTTTAAAGCTTGTAGTTTCTTTTGGCATTAATTTATGTTTTATGACATATTTTGCATTAAAAGTACCTAACATTTTATTTTTATCATCGTATAGTGAGGCTTTTAAGACAACATCAGCAGGAACATTATCAATATTTTGAATTTCACCAATAATCATGTATTTGTCATCAAAATAGATCAAATTAGCTTTTATTATTTCCAAATCGGGTTGACGTAAAATATCATCATGATAAGTTTGTTGAGTCGAAATCTTTCTTCGCCCATGTCTGTAATAAGCATTAATGTTGGTCGCTATAAATTCATCAGGAGGTAAATCGGTATCTTTTTTTTCTGCAACGATGTACCATTTTCCTTTTATTTTTTCGACTTCATGCGTGTATGTTTTTTCAATAATTTCTAAAGGAGTGATCCATTTGGTTTTTGCAATTACAAGAGCTTTATTTTTATCTTTGTTTTTAATTGTTGTTTCAATAGCATCAAGTTTTCCGTAGGAATTTAGAATTCCATCAGACACAGATATTTCTAACATAAACTGAGCTAACGAATATTCTCTATCAGGAACAATATAAGAATGCGCTTTTTCATAAAACTTAAAGTCTAAAGCATCATAATAGGATTTTATTACATTTTCAGGACTAATCTGAGTAGTATTTTTTATATATGTAGAGTAAATACCTATACCAAAAAGAATAAGAACAAATCCTGTCCAAATATGTAATAGTTTAATCACCCAACTTTTAAAACCATTATAATCAACACCATGATTAAAAAAAGCGGGTTTATCTAATACTTTTACTTTTAAAGCTTGTAACCAAATCATTTGTATATTTAAAATAAAAGCAATTAAGACTGTGAGTAATGGAATAATCCCCCACATCAACTTTAAAATAATAGAAACATCTTCTTTGGGTAGAATCTTTGATAATGGTTGCACATTAAGTTTTTCCCAAACCATAATACCATTTTCTAATTGCGTCAACCGATGCCAACCACAGAAATATAGGATAGGATCATAAAACTTATCGTTAGAGAAAACATATTTTAAATTGTATTTTTCTGGAACGGTTAAGAATTGTTGTAAAGAACCAATACCCTCAACACCTCTAAACTTTGAATTTTCTAAACGTTCTACAGCTCTTGTAGTTAATTCGGGCAACCTTCTTGCAGAATGATAATTTCCATCAACTGTCATAGCTTTTGTTTGTGTAGACAGAAAAGCCATTTGATCTCCAAAACCTAAAGGTAAAAAGCGCCATTGGTCGTGTTGATCTTGATTTAAGAAGTTTACAATGGGTAAAAAGTTAATTTTATCTGGTTGTAAAGGTCTAAAATAGCCTAATGTAATTGTGAAAATAGCAAATAATAAAAAGCAACCTGCAAACAAACCACCTAAAATACGATGATAAATAGTTCCAAATTTATTTTGTAAAGCTGTTTTTAAATCACCTTCTACTAAACGATAAACAAATTCACCCAAAATAGGTAAACTCATAATGGAAGCCCAAAGCGTAAATCTATCTAAAGTTAAGATGTTAAAAGCATTTTCTCCCAATATTTTTAAAGGAATTGGAGTAGTTCCTCCAGTTCCTAAAATTGTTAATAAAGTAATTGATAGTCCAAAGAAAATATAGCGTTTTGAATAATAACGATAATAAACATAAGGTAAGATGAAAAGTATAATCCCCCAAGGGATTAAGAAAAACATTAATCCAGACGAAGTGACTTCTAAAAAATTATCGCGACTACCATGCGGAATTGGTACTTGAGTTATAGGATTTTCTTTCGCATTTATCCAATAGGGTAAAATACAAAAAATGATTAAAAAAACCGCTGAACTGCAAAAAAACATTATTCTTCTCAATAATGAAATAAAAGTATAAAAGAATATTTTGAATGTTACTTCCCTATAAGAATCGACCTGCTCTTTGGAAACATCTATTATAACCATTCCTATTAAAGGAGTAATAAAAAAGACCATTCCAAACAAAGGAGTAACATGATGCGAACAAACCGTAACAGCTATTAGAGATAATGAGGTGAAAAAATATTTCCATCTACCGGTTTTTATATATAGATAAATTTCGGGGATAGCGTGCATTAAAACGGAAATACCTATAATACTAGGAAGTTGCCCGAAAATGTGAAGAGTTTCTATAAAAGATGAGGAAATTATGGCAACAATTGCAGCATATCCTGCAACTATTCGATTGCCTGTAATTAATACTGCAAATCTAAAACTTCCTGTTACAAAAAGAATGATTGCAATCAAAGCAACTGTAAATAGGCCAAATTTTAAACCGCCTAAATAAGATAGTATTCCAATAACTTGATGTGTAAGAGGCGGATATCCCATTACTGTAAAACCAGTGTACCAACTATAATTCCAAGGTTCAAACCAGCTTGTAGCGTAGTGATTTCCAAAAAATAGATGAATTAATGCATCATAAGTATTTTCAATAGTAAAGAAAATAGCACTTCCATGGAAGATTATTCCAATAAGTAACGCTACTATTAAATATTTGTTTGAGGTTTCTTTCAATTATACGTTTATAATTTATTTAGTAGGGTAAAGATAATAATAAAGATAATATCGATTAACTTTTATTAACTAAACAAATAGTTCATTCGTCTATAGAAAATCTCCGTCCATCTAAAAACAACTATCTCGTTTTCAGATATAACTATATTTGATTCAAATACAAAGACAATAATTTCAAAACTTTCTCAACATGAAAATTTTAGTAATAGATGATCAAGATTTGGTGTTACTTTCGTTAGAAAAGTGTTTAACTGATTTAGGATATGAAGTAATTACATCTAATAATGTAAAGAGTGGAATCTTAAAATTTAACAATTATAATCCTGATTTAATTGTTTCAGATATAAACATGTATGAAGATGATTTTACTTCATTAGACGAAAATAACAAACCTACTTTAATTGCTTCAGGTTTGGATCTTTTATACTACATTAAAGTAATTAAAAAGTCTCCAGTTCCATTTATGATTTTATCTGGAAATACAGATGAAACTATCATTGAGAGAAGTTTTGAATTGGGTGCAGCAGATTATATGAAAAAACCTTTAAGCTTAAAAGAAATTGGATTAAGGGTTAGGCGTTTAATAGGTTCTGGAACTATTTATAAAATTGAACAGCCAAATCAGTTAATTCAAAAAGGAGTAATAGGTGTTGTTATCCCTTGTTATAATGAAGAAGAAAGATTGCAAAGTGATCAGTTTAAAGAATTTGTTGGTAAAAATTTAGGATATCATTTATGCTTTGTAAATGATGGTAGTAAAGATAGTACATTAAAAATATTAAAAGAATTAAGTGAAGAGAATAAAGATAGAATAAGTGTTTATGATTGTGAAAAAAATGGAGGAAAAGCGGAGGCTGTACGTTTAGGTATGTTGCATTTAGCTAAAGAGCAACAGTTTGATTACATTGGTTTTTTAGATGCTGATTTGTCTACAAATTTTGAAGATTTTCAAGATTTAGTTAATACAATATCAACGTCTAAATTTCAGATTGTAAGTGGTTCAAGGATGAGTAGAATGGGGGCAAATATAAGTAAAAACTCAGCAAGAGCCATTATTAGTAAAACTATTAATTTTTTTATTAAGAAAACTCTAGGTATGGAAATTAATGATACTCAATGTGGTGCAAAAATAATGACTAAAGAAATCATTGAAAAAACTTTTAATACAAAATTTTTAACCAAATGGCTGTTTGATGTAGAAATTTTTATGAGAATGAAAAAAGTTTATGGATCAAATAATGCTAAAGAAATGATATGTGAACAACCTTTAAAAAGATGGATTCATGCCGATGGTTCAAAATTAAGTATGAAAGATTCTGTAAAAATAGTTGGTCAAATTGGTAAAATAGCATTACATTACAACTAAAAGGACACTATCTTCTTTTTGAAAGACATTATCCTCAACTAAGGATTTTTTTACTTTTCAACAGATTCTTTTACTTTTTTTGCGCCTTTTTCAACTTGTTCAGCACCTTTTGCTATTATAACTTTTGCTTTTTCACCAACTTTTGAAGAATCAATTACTTTTTTAGCTTTTACTTTTGCTGAATCTGCTGCTTTTTTTAAATCAGCACTCACAGCTTTTGAAGCCTCTTTTACCTTTTGCTTTGTTTCTTCTTGGCAAGAAAACAGTAAAGATAAAATTGCGAGTGATAAGATATTTTTTTTCATATGTTATTTTTTTTATTTTAAAAATTAAGCTGAAATTGTTTCAACTTTTTTGTCAATTTTATTTACTAATCCTACTAATACTTTTCCAGGACCAACTTCAGTGAAACTCGTTGCACCATCTTTTATCATTTGTTGTACCGATTGTGTCCATTTTACTGGAGCTGTCAATTGAATGATTAAATTTTTTTTAATTTCGTCTGCATTAGAAATCGCACTTGCCGTAACGTTTTGATATACTGGGCAAATTGGTTTTGAAAAAGTAGTTCTTTCAATAGCTGTTGCTAATTCTTCTCTTGCTGGCTCCATCATTGGTGAGTGAAATGCTCCTCCAACAGGTAAAATTAAAGCTCGTTTTGCTCCAGCTTCTTTCATTTTTTCACAAGCTAATTCTACTGCTTTATATTCTCCAGAAATTACTAATTGACCTGGACAGTTGTAATTTGCAGCAACAACTACGCCATCTATCGAAGCACAAATATCTTCTACAATTTTATCTTCTAAATTTAAAACAGCTGCCATTGTTGAAGGTGTAATTTCGCACGCTTTTTGCATAGCAATTGCTCTTTGTGAAACTAATTTTAATCCGTCTTCAAATGATAAAGCACCATTGGCAACTAGAGCAGAAAATTCGCCTAATGAATGTCCAGCAACCATTTCTGGTTTAAAGTCGTTTAATATTTTTGCTAAAATTACCGAATGTAAAAAAATGGCTGGTTGCGTTACTTTGGTTTCTTTTAATTCTTCAGCAGTTCCTTCGAACATGATATCTGTAATTTTAAAACCTAAAATTGCATTGGCTTTTTTGAATAATTCTTTTGCTACTGCAGAATTTTCATATAATTCTTTTCCCATTCCTGAGAATTGCGCTCCTTGACCTGGAAATACGTATGCTTTCATGTTTTTAGTTTAAAAGTTTAAGTATGAGATTAAAAATAGAACTCAATATTCAGCAAAAATAGTAATTTTTTATTGATCATTACTTCTCCATCGAAATTTCCTTTACTTCTATTTTACAGGATATTAGTTCAATAATATAGTTATGAAGAGCGTTCGTTGAGGAAATTACAAATGAAATTTTCATAATTAAAGAAAAGATATTTAGGTCATTATTTTTGAGCGATTGGTTTTGAATATTGGTGTATCGAAAATATACAGACGAAATATTAAATAAAAAAATAATGGGGTTTTAAAACCTCATTATTTTTTTATACTTATATAGTTTATTTTATAGTACTTAACTACTCGACTTTATATTTACTCAATAATACTTTTGCACTCATTTTTCCAAAATTATTTGCAGCAAGTGGACTATCACCAGTTATTAATTTTCTATCTGTATGACAAGCGCCTGTAATGTCATTGTTTAAAAATTCAACACCAAGAGTTTTTAATTTTTCGCCATAAAACCAAGGCATTTCTCCTGGCACATAACCTATTGTTGGTGTTTGGGTATCAATTGTATCTGGAAACGCTTTTACTTGATATCCTTTGTAAGGGAAATTATTTGAATCTTCATGATGTGAACCTGCTAATAATGCAGCGGGACCGTGACAAATAGCCAGCATATACTTATCTTCTTTTTTAACCCATTGAATCAATTTTTTTAAATTGTCATTTTGTGGTAATCCAAGCATTGCTCCGTGACCACCTGGTAAAAAAACAGCAACGTATTCTACGTCAGACTGCATATTTTTTTCTACAAAATCTAATAAACTTCTCGGCTTTTCAAGTTGTGATTTGTATTTATCTAGCATACCTTTTACTGCTTCATCTTCAGATGGCATTGCCCACATTTCAAGTGCTACTGGTTGTCCTGTTGGAGTAAAAATATGTGATTCAAAACCAGCTGCTTCTAAATGCAACATAGGAACTAATGTTTCTACTGGATGATTTCCAGTAGAAAACTTCTTTCCATTAGACATCGTCATATAGCGTTCCTCTGTGCAAACTACTAAAATTTTTTTCTTTTTGTTTGTGTTTGGATTTTCATAAACCGAATAATCATAATCAGTTTTTGATGCCACTAACATTGAACGAGAGAATAATGATGGTTCATATCCTATACCATCAAATAATGGGTTTTTGCTTAATTCTTCCGACATAATTTTTATATTTAAATTTGATAACAAAATTACTTCTAATAACGTTTTATTTATAAGGACTTACATCACAAAAAATACGTGATATAGGTCACTTTTGTAAGCGACTTAATGTTTCTCTGCTTACACCTAAATAATTGGCTATTTGTATTTTTGGTACTTTTTTAATAATATTAGGATATTGATTACAAAAATTTTCATACCTTATTTTTGCAGATTGAGTCATTAATGAAAGTATTCTCTTTTGAAGTGCAACATATCCTAAATTTGATTTAATTCTAAAAAAGTGTTCCATTTTTGGATATTTTTTACACAGTAGTTCTAATTCTAAAAATGAGATTGATAATAACTTCGCTTCTTTAATACATTCAACAGAAAGTGTTGATTTTTCTTTTTTGAAGAAAGCAGAAAAATCAGAAATCCACCAATTTTCACAAGCAAATTGCATAATGTGTTCTTTGCCAGTTTCATCAACAAAGCTACATTTTAATAGACCAGACTCTACAAAAAAAACTTCATCTACTAATTGATTTTCTTGAATGACAAATTGTTTTTTATGTATGGATTTTGATTTGAAAAATAATAATATTTGTTTAAGTTCATCTTTATCTAAAGAAACTATTTGATTTAAATGTTGTTTAAGTATTTCTGACATATTTTTTAAAGTTGGCTATGTTTGATAAATTGCCATTAACTCGTTTATATATTCAACTATTAGGGTTTATTAAATAGCCACAGTACCTTTAATATGCGGGTGCGGGTCATAACCTTCTAAAGTAAAATCGTTAAATGTGAAATCGAAAATATTTTTAATTTCTGGGTTTAATTTCATAGTTGGTAAAGGTCGGTACTCACGAGAAATTTGTAATTCTAATTGTTTTATGTGGTTATTGTAAATATGCGCATCGCCAAACGTGTGGATGAATTCGCTTACTTGTAAATCACAAACTTGGGCAATCATCATCGTAAACAAAGCATAAGACGCAATATTAAACGGAACGCCTAAGAAAATATCAGCACTGCGTTGGTACAACTGGCAACTTAATTTTCCATCCGCCACATAAAACTGAAAAAAAGCATGACATGGAGGTAAAGCAGCTTTTCCATTGGCAACATTTTCTGTAAACGAAACAGAAGTATTAGGCAAAACACTAGGGTTCCAAGCGGAAACCAACATTCTTCTGCTGTTTGAATTGGTTTTTAGGGTTTCGATTAATTCGGTAATTTGGTCAATTTCTTCGCTGTTCCAATTGCGCCATTGGTGGCCGTAAACGGGTCCTAAATCGCCGTTTTCATCGGCCCATTCGTCCCAAATTTTCACACCATTTTCTTGTAAATATTTAATGTTGGTATCGCCTTTTAAAAACCACAACAATTCGTGAATAATCGACTTTAAGTGTAATTTTTTAGTAGTTACCATTGGAAAACCTTCTTTCAAATCAAAACGCATTTGATAACCAAAAACACTTATAGTTCCAGTTCCTGTACGGTCACCTTTTTGGTTACCATTTGTTAATACGTGTTTTACTAAATCGTGATATTGTTTCATTTTTAAGTCAGAAGTCAGAGGTAGAAAGTTACAAATTAACCAATAATCATTCCAGCAATTGTGGCAGACAGTAGTGAAGCTAGACTACCGCCTAAAACTGCTTTTAAACCAAGTTCAGAAAGTATTTTCCTTTGGTTAGGTGCTAACGAACCAATACCTCCAATTTGAATTCCGATAGAAGCAAAATTCGCAAATCCGCATAGCATATAAGTTGCCATAATTACAGATTTATTATAAGTAAAATGCACTTCGTTTGCTACATTTTTTAATTCGGCTAATTGAATATATCCTACAAATTCTGAAGCAGCTAATTTAATTCCTAACAATTGCCCCATTAACATCATGTCTTCTTTAGCTATTCCTATTAACCACATCAAAGGTGAAAAAATGATTCCTAAAATAGTCTCTAATGAAAATGTTTTGTAAGGTGTATAAGTTGCAATTACATCATTTAAACCAGTCCAAAGTCCAATTTTTCCAAATGTAAAATTAATCATTGCGATAAATGCTATAAAAACCAAAAGCATTGCAGCTACGTTTGCCGCTAATTTTAAACCTTCAGTTGTTCCAGTTGCAATTGCATCTAAAATATTTGAACCTATTTTCTCTTTGGTAACTTCAATCTCTTCATTAATTTTTTCTGTTTGTGGGCAAAGAATTTTTGAAATAATAATTGCTCCTGGTGCTGCCATTACAGATGCTGCTAATAAATGCTTTGCAAATTCTAATCGCAAAGCTTGATCGTTTCCGCCTAAGAAACTAATGTAAGCTGCTAAAACTCCACCAGCAACAGTTGCCATTCCGCCCACCATAACTAAAAAGATTTCGCTACGATTCATCTTTTCTAAATAGGCCTTAATCATTAATGGGGCTTCTGTTTGGCCTAAGAAAATATTGCCTGCTGTAGATAAACCTTCTGCACCTGAAATATTCATTAATTTGGTTAAAACCGTTGCCATTCCTTTTACAACAATTTGAATTATTCCTAAATAAAATAATAGAGAAGTAAGTGCCGAAAAGAAAATAATTGTTGGTAAAACTTGAAATAAAAATATGAATCCAAAGTTATCTACATTCATCATTCCACCTAATAAAAATTCGCTTCCAGCACGTGTAAAATCTAATACTTTTACAAATAATCCACCAACGAATTCAAATCCGGTTTTTATAAATCCTATTTTTAAAACACCAATTGCAAGAATTAATTGAACTCCTAATCCGATAAAAACTGTTTTCCAATTGATACCTTTTCTATTTGAACTAAACAAATAGGCAATTGCTAATAATACGATCATTCCAAGTATTCCACTTAGCATACTGTTTAAAGAAAAGCCTTCGTTTGGTTTGATTCCGCGATTTATAATAGTAGCTTTTGTTGCTTTGTTTGAAGCTAAAAAAGAATATGTTTTTTCTTTGTTTTTTAGTGTAAGGGTTGAATCGGTTTTTGTTTCAATCACAAAACGTTTTGTGGGAGAATCTGAACCGTTTTCAAAAAGGAAAATAAAATTATCTTGCACTAAATAATCTCCTTTTTGATTTAAACTATCAGTTGGAATGTTTAATTCATAAGTACCACCTTTTAATTCTAAATAATCTTTTTGCGAACTCGAAAGTTGCCATTTTTTCTCAATTTCTTGTGCTCCAACCGAAATATTAAAAAATAATGCGATTATGTAAATAATATTTTTGTACATCCGTTTTTTTTAGGTTTTAATTAAGATTCTTTTTTTGAGATTTCATCTCTAATTTTTGCTGCTTTTTCGTAGTCTTCGTTTTGAACAGCTTCTTCTAATTTTTCGTATAATTCTTTTAATGAAAATCCAGAATACGAATCAACGGGAACTACAATATGGTTTTCTAATTTAAAAGTTTCTGGTGTTGAAAGCATGTCATTGTTATCGTAGTTTGATTTTTTACTATCTGCTGGATTGATACTTAAGTAGATCCCAGCTTTGTCTAAAATGTTTTTGTAGGTAAATATAGGTGCACTAAAACGTAATGCTAAAGCAATAGCATCTGAAGTTCTAGAATCAATGATCTCTTCTATTTTGTCTCTTTCGCAAATAATACTTGAGTAGAAAACGCCATCTACTAATTTATGAATAATCACTTGTTTAACTACAATGTCAAATCTATCAGCGAAGTTTTTGAATAAATCGTGTGTAAGCGGGCGAGGTGGCTTAATTTCTTTTTCAAGTGCAATTGCTATGGATTGTGCTTCAAAAGCACCAATAACAATTGGAAGTTTTCTATCGCCATCTACTTCATTTAAAATTAAGGCATAAGCTCCGTTTTGCGTTTGGCTATAGGAGATGCCTTTTATGTTTAGTTTTACGAGACTCATTTTTTTATGTTCAGTAATCGGTGTTCGGTTATTGTATTTATTTTTGATAGTCCGAAAAATTTAAAGGACTATTAATTAGCCCTGGTTGAAGCGATATTCTTTTATTGTGAGATTGCTATGCAAGTTAGCAATAAAAGATTCAGCGAAAAACAGGAAAAAGGTTTACAAAAATGAGCAAGCCATTCGCTCCAAAAATAAAAAAAAGAGCTATCTAAACAAAGATAACTCTAATTTTAATTTAAAATATTTTTAAACAATTATTTTATTACGAATTGCCCGCTTTAAATGCTTTTAATTTTTCAACTAGTTGAGGTATTATAGTGAAAGCATCACCTATAACACCATAATCAGCTACTTTAAAGAAAGGAGCTTCTGGGTCTGTGTTGATAACTACTTTTACTTTTGATGAGTTAATACCAGCAATGTGTTGAATTGCTCCAGAAATTCCTATTGCAATATATAAGTTAGAAGCTACTGGTTTTCCAGTTTGTCCTACGTGTTCGCTGTGAGGTCTCCATCCGATATCAGAAACTGGTTTAGAACATGCGGTTGCTGCACCTAAAACAGAAGCTAATTCTTCAATCATTCCCCAGTTTTCTGGCCCTTTCATTCCACGTCCAGCAGAAACTACGATTTCAGCATCAGCAATTGTTACTTTTCCAGTTACTTTTTCTGTGTTTTCTACTTTGATTCCAAAATCAGTATCGTTTAATGACGGTATGAAACTTTCTTCAGTTAATGAAGAAGTATTTTCTACTAGTCCGAATGAGTTTTTAGCAATTCCTAATACTTTTATTGGAGTTGAAATTTCAGTAATATTGAATGCTTTGTTTGAAAAAGCGGTTCTTTTTACCTGGAAAGGTAATGTGCTTTCTGGTAACGCTACAACATTTGAAGCATAACCAGCTTCTAAACCCATAGATATAAGTGGAGCTAAATATAAACTATCTGTTGATGAAGAAACTAATAATATTTGAGCTCCTTCTTTTTTAGCCGCTTGAACAATAACATCAGCATACGCTTTTGCGCTAAAATTAGCCAATTTATCGTTTGAAACGTTTAATACTTTGTCTACTCCGTAAGTAGCTAAAGCAATATTGTTTGTATTGTTAATAGTTACAGCTGTAACTGTTGTTCCCATTGAAGAAGCTAATTTCTTTGCGTATGAAGCTAATTCGAATGCTACTTTTTTAATTTTTCCCTCTGCTGATTCAGCATATATTAATATTGACATGTTTTTAAGTTTAAGAGTTTAAAAAGTTTAACCTAGCATTGAATACTAAATAACTTTAGCTTCGTTATGTAACAAACTGATTAATTCATCTAAATTATCAGCACTTACTAACTTAACTGCTGATTTTGCAACTGGTTTTTCAAACTTAATCGTTTTAGTTGCTGTCGTGTCTCCAGTTGGTTCTACTAAAGTTAATACTTTGGTTCTTGCCATCATGATCCCTCTCATGTTTGGGATGCGTAAATCTTTTTCTTCAACTAAACCTTTTTGTCCGCCAATAATTAAAGGTAAACTTGCAGTAACAGTTTCTTTACCACCGTCAATTTCTCTAGTTACTTTTGCTTCGTTTCCGTTTACATCGATTCCTACACAAGCGTTTACGAAATTGTAGCCTAAAATTCCAGCAACCATTCCTGGAACCATTCCACCATTATAGTCTAATGATTCTTTTCCAGCAACTACTAAATCATAACTTCCATTTTTAACTACTTCAGCTAACTGTTTTGCAACAAACATCCCGTCTGCTGGGTTTGCATTGATACGAATTGCTTCGTCTGCTCCAATTGCTAATGCTTTTCTTAGTGTTGCTTCAGCATCTGTTCCACCCACATTTACAACAGTAACATTTGCGCCTTGTTGTTCTTTAAACCATATAGCTCTTGTTAAACCAAATTCGTCATTTGGGTTAATTACAAATTGTACTCCATTGGTGTCAAACTCACTGTCACCATTAGTGAAATTAATTTTTGAAGTAGTATCAGGTACGTGACTGATGCAAACTAATATTTTCATTTTGTAAGTATTTGATGTTGTATTTTACAGCTACGAAAGTACAAAATAAAACGGAATAAAAAACTATGCATGCATAATAAATATCAATTTCGTATAATAAATGACTATTTAGTAAATTAAATGTATTATTTCGTGATTTAATTTTGGTATTTTACGAATAATTAGTGTTTTTAATAAATTATATTTGTGGATAAAATAGATCAATTCAAAAAAACTACCATTTCTGATGGTTAATGCTTTGGCTTACAAAGTTACTTTATAAGCCATAACAGCATCAATAAAAAGATTGACTTCATCTAATTGTTTGTTGACTCTTTCCAAGTCTAATTCTTTTTCTAAAAGAGCTACTGCATCATAGTTTTCTTTTCTCTAAATAAAAAATTTTTATACTCCAAACGTATTTTTCGTTTTTTCTACGAATGTCTTTGATAAAATTCTCTGCTGTTTTTTTCTTAGGTGTTTTCATACTATTTCAAAGTTAATATTTTTTGAAAATACTCTCTTGGCTTTTTGACTAAATCAGTCCACTTTTTGCTGACGATTTACAAGTAAAACTTTATTACCATTGAATAAAAGAAGTTTTCAAGTAACAGTTTGTTTTAAGAAAAGAAATGTTAATGGAGATAAAAATGAATGTTTTGATTAATTTTTTTATAATTAGTGATATAAAATAGAACGAACAAATGCGAATATGGGTATTTTTAGCTTGTTATTAAATAGGTTTTGATACAATAACAGTAAACTGTTTAGGTTTTAATTGTTTGTATTTCAAAACAATAGATATAATAAAAGTTAAAAATATAAACTTTAATTAAAAAAATAGTTTTACATTTGCGCCACAAAATTAGTAGTGTATCATTTGGAATATAGATGCATTATGATTTTTTTAAAACGGCATAGTTAATTTAAACCACACTATTTATAATTTTTAATAAAAGTTAATAACCAAGCACGAAAAAAATATGAGAAAAATTTTAAATTTCAAACATATATATATTACTTTTTTAATTTTAATTAACTCAATTGCGTATTCTCAATTCACTACAACCTTACCTGGTGGGGCTAGCAATTCATTTACAATAGGTACTGTTAAAGTTGGTTCTACGACTCCAACATATATTAGTCCTTTGGGTTACTTTCAATCAGGAAGATTAGGTTATTATGGAACGCATAATTTAACACAAGTTCAAGGAATTTGGTCAGTTTCACCAACCTATAAAATTAATACAGGTTCTAATACTTTTGGAAACCAGTACGGTTTCGGTTATGCATACAGTACAACAGGAGGTGCACCTTTTGCGAATACACACCAAGTTGTTTTTACTAATAATGGTGTTATTGGAGCATCTATTGGTCTTGATGGAAAAGCTTATTTTAAAGGAAATGTTGGTATTGGAGCAACTAACCCTCAAAACAAGTTACAAATCACCCATGGAGCAAATGGTAATTCAGGACTTAGATTCACAAATTTAAATGCTTCAAGTGCTTTTACACCAAATTTTAATAACAGGTCCCTAACGCTTAACGCTTCTGGTGATGTCATTTTCGGGAATTCTGTAAATTCTATAAGTCATAATTTAGTGGGCAATTCTTTGACAACAACAATTAATGGAATTTCATCAAATGAAATTACTTTACCAAGTAGTTCATCTTCATCAAATATTTATAATAATGATGGAACTTTAGGCCAAGATAGAACTTTGGGATTAAATAATTATAGATTAGACATTAGTGGGGTTGGAACAAGTGTTAAGTTTAGTCCATACCCTTTTTCTACAACAAATCAAAGTAGTTTAGAAATTCTTTCATTCAATATTCCTGTAGATCCAAACTTACAGGGTAATGGCTACTTTAAATTAACACAAGAAAGGGCTGAAAGATATTTAACTAGTGGTATTAGTAATCGTAGTTCTTGGATTCAATCAAGCAGAAAGCGAAAGCTTAATTTAGATGTTTATCCTTTTACTTTGAATCCATTAGGTGGAAATGTTGGTATTGGAGTTGACTTACCTACAGCACAATTACATACAATAAATAGCGTTCGTTTCGAGAATTTGCCTGTACAATTAGATCCGGTTGGAATTTTGGGAACAGATAGTAATGGAAATGTATTTAATTATGACCCAAGTCAATTTGGAAATTCAAACACAACAAATACTTTAAGTTCAAGTGGAAACACAATTACAAGTAATGTAAATGGTTTTTCTTCAAGTACTTCAATAATAAATTCCATCAACAACACAATAGTTGGAAATCAGTTTACTACTACAATAAACGGGGTAAGTTCTCCCTCAATATCATTACCTGCTCAAGTATTAGAACCAATTTTTGTAGATTCATATATTGGAACGAGGTTAAAACCTGTAGATCCAATAATTAATGGTTTTCAAATTAAGAAAGATATAAATGGAGCAATTGGATATACCGCAATAAATACGAATACAACTGGAAACTCTTCAGCAGCAGTACTTGGAACAGGAACAAACCCTTCAAACAATTATGCTGATAACACCTATATAGTTCATTTTGGAGCAAATTATTATGTTCCAAAATTCAGAAATAATGGCGCATTATTAACCGATAAAGACCTTTTTATAGGTACTTATGGTCTAAATAAATCTATTGATTTTATAACAGGAGATACATTTACTAATACATTTTCAAGATTTAAAATAAGTAACACTCATTTATCGAGTTTGTTATATCCAAATACAAGAAACGATTCCGCTCAAAACACACCAGTTAATTTTTTATATACAGATGTTAATGGTAATTTTTTGTCAGCTCCGTTGTCATCTATTATTGACCCTTCTGTTTATAATAATATTTACACCTCTGACGGAACACTACAGAGCAACAGAGTTGTTTCTATGGCTGGTAAAACATTAGATTTTATTGATTTTGGGAATAGTCCACAATCTTTAACTCCTTTTTCATTTACTCTAAATCCGCATTTGAATGATGCTAATGCGATTGTTAAAAACAATAGACTTCAAACCCCTAACCTTCTTGGATTGGGTCATTTTAAAATCACTAATCTTAACCCAACAGGTATTGCGGTAAAACAAATTCCAACTACTCCAAATTATGAATTAACTACAGGTTTCTATAATAATTATTTTTGGACACAAGCCTCAAACACGAATAATGCAGCATTAAATTATGCAATTAATCCATTAGGAGGAAAAGTTTCTATAGGAACAACAAACATTAATCTTGATTCAGATTGCCCAGACTGTGACAATTATAGATTATTTGTTGCACAAGGAATCCGTACCGAAAAAGTTCGTGTGGATATTGCTAGTGTAAAAGGTTGGGCAGATTATGTGTTTGCGAAAGATTATACTTTATTGCCTTTAAATGAATTAGAGAAATTTATTAAAACTAATGGTCACTTACCAAATATTCCAAAAGCAGAAGATGTAGTAAAAGAAGGTATCGATTTAGGAGTAATGAATTCTAAATTATTAGAAAAAGTTGAAGAACTTACGCTACATACAATTGAACTAAACAAGAAGAATCAAACACTAGAAACTCAAAACAATTCCCAACAAAAACTAATTGAGAATTTAGTTCAAAGACTGGAGAAATTAGAGAAAAACACAAAGCAATAATTATAAAAATTACAGAAGATGAAAAAGCAATGTAATTTTTATAAAAGAAACTATTCTCTTTTATTCACAGGTTTTTTATGTTTGACCACATTTTTTACTTTTGGACAAACAGACTCGTTGAGTATTCTAAAAAATAATACTTCAAAAACAGTTTTAGAAAACAGAGTATTCAATTACAATAAAAGACAAGAAAATGCAATTTCTCGTTTTTTAAAACAAGGCTATAAAAAAACCATAGAAACCAAGGTTGGAGAATATAGTGAACTCATTGGTGAAAATGCCTTTGGGAAACCACAATACTTTATAACTCACAACAACAAGGTTGTAAACGCATTGCAAGCCAATGTGTTGCAGTCAGGTTTTGATGGTATCAATTTAGAAGGAGAAGGTATTAAAATTGGATTGTGGGAAAATGGACAACCAAGAAGAGCCCATGAGCTATTTAGAACTACGGTTTCTCCTGCACCACTTCAAAGCAGAATAGAATATGTGACAGGGCAAAATGCTACTTTACAGCGTCATGCCACTCATGTTGCTGGTACAATTATTGGAAATCAATTTTCTCCAAGTGCTAGCTCTCCTTCTTATAGTTTAGTAAGAGGTGTAGCATACAAGAGTACAATAAAAGCTTGGGATTGGCTTAATGTTCCAACAGAAATGGCTACTGCTGCAACGACAGACAATATAAAAATTGCCAATACAAGTTTCGGTCTCAACCCGATTTATATGCATGCTTCTGAATTTGGAAGATACAACGAAATTGCTCAGCTGTGGGACGGGGTAATGTGTTTTAACAAAGAGTTTCAAATTGTAAAATCAGTAGGTAATGCCAGAGATGATAAAAACATCAACGGATTTCCTCAATATCCACAAGTAGATATACTAGGCGGTTATGATTTATTAGAAGGTGCTGGTGTGGCAAAAAATGTATTGGTGGTTGGTTCTGTTAATTTGTTTGGAAAAACCCAACCCTATTTAACAACGGGTTCTAATTCAATTTTAGAACCATACAGTAGTTGGGGGGCAACAGATGATGGTAGAATAAAACCTGATGTAGTTACTCATGGGAACAATGTATATTCAAGTATTGAAACACAAAACAATACTTATGGTTATTATAGCGGCACTTCACAAGCAGCCGCAGGAGTGACAGGAGGTATTGCGCTTTTACACAATTATTGGAATTCTAAATTTGCAACCACCATGTGGTCATCCACAGTTAGAGCTTTATTAATTCATAGTATCGATGAGATTGATGAAAAAGGGCCTGATTACAGAAACGGTTGGGGTGTGGTTAATTTACAAAAGGCGGCTAATCTCATAAAGGAAAGAGGTAGAAGTGTTATAATTCGTGAAGATGTTTATACTGGTAGCCCTGTTAAAATTAATATTGCAGCTAATGGTAAAGAAGACCTAAAAGTTACCTTAGCTTGGACAGACCCTGCAGGAGAAGTTGTGCTGATAGATGTTAATAATCCGTCAGGACCAAATGGACCATTAGCATCCATAAACGAAACGACTGCTAAATTAGTTAATGATTTAGATATTCGATTAATCAGAAAAGATGCAAATGGGAATGATGATACAACATTATTAGACCCAACATTAAATCCAACTTCTAACAATGTGTTATTTCCATGGATTTTAAAACAGAAAATACAAGGCAATACTGCAAGTACTTTAGCTGAAAAAGCACAAAGAGGAAATAACAGCAGAGATAATGTAGAAAAAATTGAAGTATATGAAAATTTAATCCCAAACACTGGAGGTATGTTTCAGTTAGAAATTACACATAAAGTAGGAACTACTTTTACAAGTGGCTGTGAAATGCTAAGAGGGCAACCATACTCTTTGATTATTTCTGGGGTTAGTTTTTGTTCAGACGATTTAGTTTTCTTACAAAATCAAGACAATGAACTAGCCGATAATGTGAAATCAACTGTTTTAGCCAACACCATAAAAGCAAGTAATATCATTAGAGCAATTACTCCATTTCAAATTACTAATTCTGATTTTGTTGAATATCAAGCTGCTGATTATATAGAATTACTGCCACAATCTCAAAATGGTGGTTCAGGTACAGAAGGATTTACAGCCGAGTATGGCTCAGATTTTCTAGCTCATTTACCATGTTCTGGTATAAATGCAAGAACAGCGTTTAGTCCTTCTGAAATAGAATTATTTAGTAAAGATACTAAAGTAGATGAAAATATTACTGTAGAAAAAGGTGAAGTGGTAGTTTATCCAAATCCATACATTAATGATATTTTGAATATTCAATTTAAATTAATAAATGCTTCTACTTTTGAAATTCAAATCTATGATATATCAGGTAAATTAGTATATCAAGATGTTGATAAACAAACCTATTCTGAAGGCGTACATAAAAAATCCATTGATGCTAATTTTTTACCATCGGGAACTTTTATTATTAAAACTATTTCCAGCGATGGAATAAGTTCCATCAAACTTATTAAAAAGTAACCACTATGAAAAAATCGGTTTTACTATTATTTTCAGTATTTTCATTTAGCACATATGCTCAAAGTCCGGGAGGAGTTTCGGGGAGTGAAATTTGGTGTAAAGTAAACAAAGTTACCCCTACAGGTACTACTTTTCAATACAAGGATTTTAGTTCTAATAACAAAGCAATTACCCTTGGGACAGGAACGGTATTAACACCTTCATTCTTTAATTACAATTATTCTTTTACTTATGATAATACCGATTATGTTTCGTATTTGAGTAAATTAGAAAAGTTAAAAGAAGCAACAGTTTTCATCGTAAATTTACCAACACCACCCTCGGATCCATCTACAAAATATGGACTAATGAATACCGATTGGAGTGTTACAGTACCAGTAGGTAGTGCTAATGAGCAATCGTTTAAATTTAGTACATCAACTTTTGAAAAAGATGTTATCTCATTAACCTATCCTTCAGGTTCTGATGCTAGACCCAATGGAAGAATCAACACGCTACTTTGGCATAATTTTAATAGCAAAAAAATAGTTAATTCTTTTGGTTCAAATGGAGAGAGTAACGTATTCATTGGTAAATCATTCACAAATGCGGCAAATTTTGTGGGACAAATTCCCGAGATTATTGTATATAGAAAAGCTTTGAATGATAAAGAAAAATGGCGAGTAGAGAGTTATTTGGCTTTAAAATACGGTATTACATTACAACCAGAGGTAAATTATTACACTTCTAAAAATGAAATTTTTTGGCATAAAGAAAATAATGGTTTATTCAAAAACAGAATTTTTGGAATAGGAAAAGATTCAAATTCAACATTAAATCAAAAACAGTCAACTAGTATTCACGACCCGTCTTTACTTAAAAAAATGATTTTTTGGATGGGTAGTTTACAAGCCGATAATAACCTGAATACCTCTTTTATTGAAGATCAAAACTTTTTAACTATTGGCGATAATAATGGTGCCGAATTACCAAACATCATTTTAAATAATGGCATAAAAAAAATAGATAGAACTTGGCTTGTAGAAAAATTTGGTCCATCGGCTCATAATTTAGTTACGAGTTTAAAATACAAACCAGACTCAAGTATAACCTTACTTCCCAATGAAGCTTTTTGGTTGGTTGTTGATAAGAATGCAAACAATACAGCCTTATCTAATTTTAATGGTACAAACAATAGTTATTACCCAGTCAGCTCTTTTGATTCAGATGGTTACGCTGTTTACAATAATTTAAAATGGGCCAGTGATACTACAACCTACAATCAGTTTACCTTTGGTAAAGGCCCTAGAATGTTAGTAATTCCTACGGTACTTCCAATGGCTTGTACAGACACCCAAGGAACAGTAACTATTGAAATAAAAGGAGGGCAACCTCTTTTTGCGGTAAATATTAATGGAATTGATAACCCTTATAATTTACAATTCAATACACCAAGTTTTACCCTTGTTCCCTTATCATTAAATACTGGGAATTATCAAGTAACAGTAACCGATGCGACAGGATATACCCAAACAGAAACTTTTGAAATATCGGCAACTCCGGGAGTTGCATTAGAATTAGGTGCAGACCAATATTTAATTTCAGGGAATACCCTTGTGTTAAATGCTGCTGCACAAGTTACATCAACTACAGCTACATATCAATGGTTTAAAGATGGAAGTATGGTTGCTACAACACCTACGCTTTCCGTTACAGATGCAGGAAGTTATCAATGTATCATTACCGATACAACATCAGGTTGTTCGGTAGAAGATACGGTTGTTATTACTTTGGTTCAAGAGTTAGCCAAAGGGAATTACAGTAGTATCTACCCAAATCCAACAAAAGCTACAGATGCTTTTACTGTGAAAATTCACTTAGATGCTTTAGCCTCTGCTACAATTTCTATTTCTGATGTTACGGGTAAAATTTTAGAAACAAGAAATCTAAACCAATCCAAAGAGCATGAGCCATCGTTCAAATTGAATACTGCAGGAATTTATTTTATAAAAATAGACAGTCCAGATTATTCAACCACACACAAAATTATCATAAACTAAAAATCAAAAGTAATGCATACTAATATATTCTCTTGGATTAGAAAACGTCAATTTACCCTTCAACTCTTTGTAGCTGTAATGGTAAATATGATGGTTTTTTCACAACCATTAAGTTATGCCTTAAATAGTCAAAATAAAACTCATTCAATTTATTTTGGAAGTGGTACAAGCAACCTTGATAATAACACACCTTCGGATGCTGTTTCAAATGAGATATCGCAGACCAATGGCAAAACTTCTGATACAAAAGCTGTAACAGCAAATGATGTAGTTCTATCAAATGACGCCAATGTAATACCTGCTTTTGAAAAACAAGGAATTATTGGAAAGAGCGAAAATTTACCAATTGATGAGCTAACGGATAATATTTTTAGTTTTGAGTTAAAAGAAGATTTTAAGAAAGACAAAGAAGCCTATTTAGAATATGAACTTTTTGGATTGGCCGATGGTAGCCAAGCCACTAAAAGCATTAACGACCAATTAGCTATAGGTGGAAATATCATAAAAACCAATAAAGCATGGTCAAAAGTTAGAGAAAGATTAAATCCTGCAGATATTCAAAAAGGGAAAAACTTTGTCAAATTTACCACTATAGAAAATGCAAACTATCAATACATGGTTCGCAATTTAAAAATGGTGTATGAAGATAAGAAAAATTCAAATTCAGAAATCATTGTATTTAATCAACAAGAAGCAAATTCATATAAAGGAAAAATTGCTTTTAGCGGTTTTATAAATGATAATAGTGTATCAACTGTTACTGTTTTAGACAATGAATATCCAGTAATTAATGGAGTATTTGAAGTGTTAGCAGAAGAAAAAGCACCTAATGCTAATTTAGTAGTTTCTTATACAAATAGTAAAGGTGTTAAAATAGTAAACAGCATTAAAATAAACCAACTTTTAGAAGAACCAACCGCATTACACAAAAACAATAAGATCGTTTCTGTTGCTAACAAAACTTTTGAGAAAGAAAAAAGCAACTCGCTATCTTTTGCAGGAGCAACCCTAAAAGTTGACGATTTAAGTATCAACGAAACCAAGAATATTTCTATAGCAGGATTACGCTATGTAGATTTGCCTACGCTTTCTCCTGAAATGGTAAACGTTACAGCTGATTACTATGGCTACAGAATGCTTCCGCATGGAAATCATTTTAGCATAGAAAAACCAGCTAAAATTCATTTAAAATACGACGAAAAAAAATTACCAACAGGTTATACTGCTAAGGACATCAAAACCTTTTATTTTGATAATGAGCAAAGAAAATGGTTGGCTTTAGAGAAAGATACATTATTATCTACAACACAAGAAATCGTTTCTAAAACGGCTCATTTTACAGATTTCATCAACGGTATTATTAAAGTCCCTGAATCGCCAGAAACAGGAAGTTATACGCCAACTTCTATAAAAGACATTAAGGCAGCCGACCCTACGGCAGGAGTGGTAAGCATAGCACCACCAAGTCCAAATAATATGGGAACTTTAAACACGAGTTTTCCCATAAAATTACCCGCAGGAAGAAGCGGTATGCAGCCCGAATTATCGGTAAACTATAATTCTGAAGGCGGTAACGGTTGGATGGGATTGGGCTGGGATTTATCCATACCCGGAGTATCTTTAGACACCCGATGGGGAGCGCCTAGATACGACACTGGTATTGAAACAGAAATCTACTTAATGGGTGGAGGAATGCTCACACTCAAAGATGGAGCAGATTATACCAACCCGCACAGAAAAGATAGTATTTCAAGAGTATATCAAGATTTAAACAATGATGGTGTAGTAGCAGAAAGACAATTCTATCCAAGAATTGAAGGAAGTTACGCCAAAGTAATTCGTCATGGAGATAACCCAACAAATTACTGGTGGGAAGTAACTGATAAAATGGGGAACAAAAGTTTTTATGGGGGACATCAAAGTTTTACAGCAACTAACGGCGTAAATAATAATGCAGTAATTAGAACTGGAAACAATTTAACAGATGGAAATATATCCTTTTGGGGGCTTTACCGTACTGAAGATACTAATGGAAATTATGTAGAATATAAATATATTGATAATCAAATAGTTACTCTAGGTAATAATACGCCTGGTAATGATGGAAAAGAATTTTATATCAAAGAGATAAAATACACCTTACATCCTGATACTGGAGGCGATGCTACTCCAAATTATTATAAAGTTGAATTTGTACACAACCCATTATCTACAAATGGTGAACCTAGAAAGGATATTCAAATTAATGCACGTAATGGTGTAGTACAAGTAACTAGAGATTTATTAAAAGAAATTAAAGTTGGTATGGTTCAAAATGCCGATCATTCCAACCCAACACCAATTCGTTCATATCGTTTTGATTATGAAGAGCATGCTTTTTTTAAACAACAATTAGTTAAAGTAGCAGAATATGACACTAATGGAGAATTATTTTATTCCAACACCATGGAATATGAGAACAAAGGAGAAGATGGTTCTGTAATCCTAAACGGAAATATTTTAAACTCAACTCCATCTGATGTATGGGATGGAGATGATGACAGTATAACAGGAGATTTAACAATAAGTGGTTTAGCTGGCGAAATATCAGGAGAATTTTCAAACGAAGGTAGTACTTTAGGAACTTCAAAAGGGAGCGGATTGAATGGTGGCTTATATACAGGTGTAGGATTATGTACAAGTTATGATATAACTTTTACCGCTGGAGTAAATTTTGGCTATAGTAACTCAACAAGTAAAGGTTTAATTGCTTTTATGGATGTGAATGGCGATGGTCTTCCAGATAAAGTATATAAAGAGGGTGATAGTTTAAAATTTAGACCCAATTTAGGCGGCCTTTTGGGTACTAATGTTGGATTCGGAATACCTCAAGATATTACTGGAATAAGCGAAATTTCTAAAACTTCTTCAAATTCATTTAGTGTAGGTGCACAAGCAAGTTTCGTTGGTTTTGTAGGCTATACTTATAATACTTCAAAAAGCACTACTAAAACCTATTTTTCTGATGTAAATGGTGATGGATTAGTTGATTTAGTAGATGGTGGAAGCGTGAAATTTAATCAAACTCTTACTTCCACATATTTAAATACTGCAAATTTTTCACCCAATAATGCTCAAACTAGTAATCCTGTTGATTCGGGAATAATCAGTACAGATATTACAAACAATATCACTTTAGAAACCAAAGATCAATTAAGAGATGAAAACCCGCAACATGATATTGTAAAAGTATGGACAGCTCCAAAAACAGGTCCAGTTTCAATTTCTGGTTTAGCCACTTTAGCTCCTTTACCAGCAACTACTCAAAATCCATATCCAAACTCAACTGATGAATATTTCAGTGATTATGATGGAGTACGATTGTCTATTCAAAAAAACACTAGTACATTTCCAAGTACAACAAGTACTATAGAGCTAGATAAAACTCTTTTACCACCTTTTAACTCTGACGGATCACTAGTCAATCCTTTACCTTCTCAAAATATGGAAATTACTTCTTTATATGTTGTTAAAGGTGACCGATTGTATTTTAGAGTACAGGCTAAAGAAGAAGGTTCTTACGATAGAGTGCAGTGGGACCCTACTATAAAATATACAGGTACTAACGATACAAATGTTGATGGATTATCCTATTTTTCATCATTTGCTAGTGAGGGCTTCATATTATCGGCCGAAAATTTAGCTATAATTCCTCAAGAAGGAACAGTCAATATTACTTGGAATACAGCGTTAAATAATATAGCGCCTTTAGTTTATAGTGACGATTTAATATTTACAATAGAAAAAGGAAACATAGATACAAATGGGAATTTCAATGTTCCTATTGGAAACACTTATACAGTTACTTACAATCAGTTAACTGGAGGCTCAGTTGATCCATTAAATTTTAGTGGTGTTAATTTTACAAATTTATCGGTGTTAGAAAATCAAGGGTTTCGTTTTTCGGTTTCTTCAAATTCAAATGTAAAATGGAAACAAATCAATTGGGCGCCTAAAATTAATTTTACACCTACAACAGGAGCGTCATTTACTTTATATCCTGTGGTTAACTATGGCATTTACAACAAGAAAATTAACGATGTTATTTCTAAAGTTTCCTTAACCAATAGCTCTCCTATAGTAGTAAGACCTTTGTTTACGGCCTCAGCCTTTACTGCTCTTGGTATTGGTAATTATCCTTTTAGATTAGTAATAAAGAATAGCGACAAAAAAGTAATAGCCTCACAAAACATTACAGTTTCTGTAAATCCTAGTGGAACAATAATTTATGGACTTTCAGATATTACAATTGAAAATGATGTTACAACTACAATCTATGCCGAGTATTATACAGATAATATAGGTGCAGCCAATATTGGCGCATTAGCTTCGCAACCTATACGTGTACAAGTTTTTCAATCAACCATGGCAAGTTCTTCGCAACCTCCTTATATTATTCCGACAGGCACTTGTTCAACTAAATGGATTACAGGGATTACTTATGGTGGATTTAACTCTTCTGGACATACCTGTCCTAACTATTACCAAGAAATCGCAACACCAACTATAAAGAACTATGTAAAAGGTACTTCTTATAGTTTAACAGTTAATCTTAATACCTCTTCTAAAGCCGCTATTTGGATTGATTGGAATAGAAATATGATTAATAATCCTACAACAGGATCAACTAGAGAATATTATTATTCCAATATCAATAGTACAATACATACATTTAACATTATTATTCCTGCTGGAGCGTTAGATGGACAAATTAAAGTCAGAGTAATAGGGGGTTCCGATACTGATTATTCTTCTTCTACTTTTAATAACAATAACATTGTAGGATCTGTTAGAGATTTTTGGATTAATGTAGTTTCATTAAGAGATACCAAAAGAGATATTTATTGTAAAGTGGGAAACAATGACTTTGGGCCAAATTATAGAAATTGGGGACATTTTGCTTATCATGGAGGAATAGTTATTGAAAGAGGAGTTGAAAAATTTAATGAGGATGGATCTCCATTTGGAGGCGCTGGTATCAACACAGACGAGGAAAGAAGAGCCGTTGTCTTAGATCCAGCAACAGGGAATCCAATAATTACTGCAAATTACGGAATAAATCCAGTTACCAATGCAATTATTCCAATTGAGGAAGTTACATCAAGTGGTGTGGTTGTTTTACAATCAAATAGTACAAATCCATATGCTTCTTGTAATGGATCTGGACAAGCTTTAATCGATTGTATGCAGGATATAAATAATAATCCTAATAATCCTAACTATAATCCACAATTAACGAATCCTACAGCTACAAGATTTTTTAGACTTTCTCCAAATGAAGAGCTTAATTTATGGTATGGTTCTTCTAATGAAGTTAGTGTGGAAGAAAGTCATTTTTCAACCTCTAGAATGGGAGTTAAAAATATCAATACCATTTTTGTAGAAATACCTTCTGGCGGTACAACTAGTGCAAATTGTTTATTTCCCCCTATTGGAGGTATAGCCTTAATTAATAAAGGAGAAGGACATTCCTTTTCAGGAGGAGCAAGTGTTGGGGCTTTTGGAGGAAGTGCTAATTATAGTACTAGTTTTAACTGGGCAGAACTTAATTATCTTGACATGAATGGGGATAGATATCCTGATATTTTAACAAGAGATAATGTACAGTTTACTAGTCCAATTGGTGGATTGGCAGAAACGCGAAATTTAGTATTCGGAAGAGTTTCAACAGGAACTTCTGCAAATTGGGGAGCTGGAGCATCAGGGACTTTTGTTACTTCTAAAACCCCAGGTACAAACTTATCTATTAATATACCTTTACTTGGAGGAGGAGTTTTACCGTTAGTGCTTCCTTTAACAAGCCCTCAAGTAAAATCATCGGCAGGTATTAATACAGGTGGTGGTGGTGGAGAGAACAAAGAAAAGTTACTATGGACAGACATGAACGGAGATGGGCTTCCTGATAGAATTAATGTAGATGGTGGTATAAAAGTATCTTTAAATTTAGGATATGGTTTTGATATGGAGAGAGTTTGGTTTAGTAACGGAACTGATGAGCACGAATTAAGAGGTACACAAAGTAACTTCTCTGGAGGATTTGGTTATTCTTATGGTGATAATAGCTATTCAGGAGGCATAAGTGCATCGGCTTCTAAAGCCTATACCGAAAGAAACATAGCAGACATTAATGGAGATGGACTACCTGATTTATTATTAGATAGTAGTGGAGGAAGTTTAAAATACAAATTAAACACGGGTAATGGATTTGATACTACAGAACATTCTACTGGTGGCGGGTATATTAATTTTAATCGAAGCTCTGCCGAAGGATTAAATGGTTCTTTTACAATTCCAATTCCAATAGGTATTTCGGCGTTATGTGTAAAACTTGTAATCAATCCTAGTTTTGGAGGAGAACAATCTTTAAATAGAACGGAGAATACTATAGAAGACATCAATGGTGATGGTTTTGCAGATATTTTAAATGCTGGTGATGGTAATTCAAATGATGGTTATCTAAAAGCACGCTTATCAAAAATCGGCAAAACCCACCTTCTTAAAAAAGTAAACACCCCAACAGGTGGTTCATGGGAAGTAGCTTATGAAAGAGTAGGGAATACCTATGAATTACCTCAAAGCAAATATGTAGTAAACAGAATTGCCATCTTTGATGGCTTTACAGCAGATAATAACTGGTCTAATGATAGAAATGTAACGTCTGTAAAATACGAATTACCGCACCACGACCGTAGAGAGCGTGAGTTCTTTGGATTTGCGAAAGTAATTGTAAACCAACATGGTGGTTTCAATACAGAACTTTCAAATTTAACAACGGCTACGCTTCCTGAAATTTACCGTTACTCTGTTCAAGAATTTCATAACAATAATTACTACCTGAAAGGAGCAGTTAAAAATGAATCATTATGGGAATATAAAGGAAATATTATAGATGCTTCAATAGCAAATATTGACCCTGCAACTAACAATCCTATTGAAACTGATGATGTAATGTGGACTGAAAATAAAACCACTTACGGTATCTATATTCCTGACAATCCAATTCAGGTAGTTCCAGTAAATGGTACTTTTGATACAGATACTTATAATTTAAATGGTTTTGATGAAAATATAATTACTTACGGAAATTCTTCAACTAACAATGGACTTGAAGTTATTCATACAACCACTACAAATCAAAACTTCATCTGTACCGATTTGGATGACTCTCGTCTTTTTGTTACCCCTTTAGTATCGGTTAAAACATTTACCGAAGGGCAAACCTCAAACCATAAGCATGCCGTTACCGTTATGGAAGGCTTTGATGCTAAAGGAAACATAACGCAGTATAGAGATTATGGTGAACAAGGCACCGATGTGTACGTATCTAAAATAAAATATTATTTATTAGTTTCAGGAGTAGATAATGGTGTAGGTTTCCCAGGATACATTAGTGTATTCAATGCCAATGCTTCTCAATTACAAAGAGAACGTAAGGCAGAATATAACAGTAATGGCGATTTAGAGAAAGTAATTACAAAGTTAAATGATACTGAGAATGCTACTGTAAGCATGCTTTATGACAATTTTGGTAATCTTTCAAAAGTAACCCATGAAAACAGTGTAGATGCCAGTGGTAATCAGTTTTTTAGAGAATATACGTATGACGATATAGTTTATACTTATCCTGTTGCTGTAAACGATGCATTTGGTTACTCATCAAGTAGTGTGTACAATTACCTTTTCGGAATCCCTGTTTACACCACAGACATGAACCTACAACCTATGCGTACCCGTATAGACGACCGTGGAAGACCGATAGAAATTACTGGCCCTTATGAATTATTTGTTGAAGGAGTAACAGGTGGTAGTGAACTTGGCTGGACTATTCGTTTTGAATATCAAGACGAAACGCCTGTGGCTCAAAAATTAGCTAGTGAAAATGCGACTATTGACGATGATAACTATACTAAAATCTATAATGCAAAAAATAGTTTTATTGCCATAGTACCAGATAATGACAATTTGAATGATCCAACCAATAAATTGCATCATGCCTTAACGCGTCATTTTGATCCTGAATATCGTACAAATGAAGAAAGTGTAAACACTGCAAACCAAATTTTAACCAGTACATTAGTAGATGGTTTTGGTAAACCCGTACAAGTAAAAAAGATGTTCTCTCGCCACATAGCAGTTACATCAGGTAATACGCCTAATACAACCAACAACAAATTGGAATGGCTATTAGCAGGAAAAGTAAAACAAGATGTTTTTGGTAGAGCCATAGAAAGCTATTACCCAACTACACAAACGGGTGATTTCTCAGACTTTGGCAACACAACGGCTATGAATGCTTTTGTGTATGACAACACTGCCGATACAGTTGAACCAACAACAGCAACGTATGATGTGTTAGACAGAAGTTTAACAACAAAATTGCCAGGCGAAACCGAGCAATCTACAATGGCGTATGCTATTGATAGTAACTTTCTAACCACTGTAACCAATGAGTTAGGACAAGTACAAAAATCATTTACCGATGTGCGTGGCAGAACTACACAAACCCTGCAAGAATCTTTGACTGGTGCAATATCTACCAATTTTGAATACAACAACATTGGGGAATTACTAAAAGTTACCGATGTTGCAGGTAATGAAACCCTAAGTAGTTATGATTTAGCAGGAAGACGTACAGAACTCCGTCATCCTGATAACGGAATTACACAGTTTGTGTACGACCAAGCGAGTAATTTAATAGAACGTAAAACGGCTAACTTATTACAAGCAAGTCAAAAAATAGAATACAAATACACCTACAACCGATTAGACGAAATCAGCTACCCTCAAAACCCTGAAAATAATGTGTATTATTATTATGGAACAGCTGGTAACTCTGATGCTGCAAATGATAATGCAGTAGGAAGATTGTGGTATCATGTAGATGCAACGGGTACACAATTTATGAAATACGGACGTTTAGGCGAACTTACCCTAAACCGTCGTTCGGTAGCAGTACCTGGTGATAGAGTTTATTGGTTTCAAACCGAATGGACGTATGATACATGGAATCGTGTAAAAACTATTAAATATCCAGATGAAGAATTAGTTACCTACAAATACAACAAAGGGGGCGAACTTCATGCCATGACTAGTAAGAAGAACGAAGCTAACAATATAGACATCATCAGCCAATTAGGTTATGACAAATTTGGACAACGCACCTACTTACGCTACGGTAACGGTACCGAAACTACTTACGACTACCAAGCCGAAAGAAGACGTTTAGACAGAATGAAAGTAAGTTTAAATCCTACCTATGCTCCAGCACCACCTGCAGGTTCTGGACTCTCTGCAGCCCCTGCTAGACAATTTGTAAACAACAAATACAATTATGATGTATTAAGCAATGTATTGTCTATACAAAACAATACGGTTGCAGTGCCTACAGCTACACAAATAGGGGGTAGAAGCTGGCAAGAATATACCTATGATGATTTGAATAGATTAACCACGGCTTCGGGTAATTTTGTAGGACGCAATGATAATGGCGTGGGCTTTAACCATAGCAAATATACCTTGGCTATGAGCTATGACAGCCAGCACAACATTACCAGTAAAATACAAAACCACAAAACAGCAACCAGTACCAGTGCGGCTTCTGTGGCTGGCGCTTGGACACAAGTGGAGCAAACTTCTTATAACTTAAATTATCAAGATTATGGTACTGCAGATTTTGATATTGCAGGATATAGCTCTTCAAATGGTTATACGCAACCCCATGCACCACGAACTATTGTTGACCAGCCTAATTTGGCGGGTTGTTGTGATGCGGCAAACGACCCACGTGTAAAAACAAAAACGTTTGATTATGATGCCAACGGAAACCAAACTCGAATTACTCAAAAAATATGCACTAGCGAAACTCCTGATATTTTAAGAGAAAACCTTTGGGACGAAGAAAATAGATTAAGAGCTATTGACCTAAACCCAGAAGCAAATACCGTGCATCCTATAGCTATTTATACTTATGATGCAGGAGGCGAACGTATCATTAAACAAAACGCTACTAGCGTTGCTATTTATGAAAACGCACTACAAGTAGGCACAGCCATAAAGAACGATTTTATGCTCTACCCTAGTGGTATGTTAGTTGCACGCCCAGCTGCCGATGGCACAGGAGCATTGAGTTATACCAAACATTATTTTGCAGGCACACAACGTGTTTCTTCTAAGATTGGCACAACCACCAATCTTGGCAAAATGCTACACGAATGGACATTGATAGAAAACAGTAGCGGTGGTGCACCAATTAATATTGTAAGCACTAGCCACGAACAACTTACCGTTGCAGAAACAGGAGTTACAAAAGTGTACAACGCTTTTGAAATTACTCCTACACCAACATTTAGTAGTAATACGGCATTTTTACCTGTTTCATCCTTTACTGGAAATGCCACTGAAACCGAGCAATACTTTTTTCACCCAGACCATTTGGGTAGCTCAAATTATATTACTAACTTTGTGGGAGAAGTATCCCAACACATGGAATACTTTGCCTTTGGGGAAACGTTCATTGAAGAGCATAAAAATAGCCATAACAGTCCGTATAAGTTTAACGGTAAAGAACTCGACGAAGAAACAGGACTTTATTATTATGGGGCAAGGTATTTTGATCCTCGTACTTCGATATGGTTAAGTATTGACCCGCTGGCGGAGAAGTATC
>Ga0209480_10000434_pt1 | contig 35412 bp, 26 predicted proteins | sample JI61114C2DNA_FD_187501 | JGI IMG/M metagenome (GOLD analysis project Ga0209480, IMG submission 187501) | Wastewater effluent complex algal communities from Wisconsin, to seasonally profile nutrient transformation and Carbon sequestration -... | ecosystem: Engineered > WWTP > Effluent > Algae... | reverse complement strand
TATGGAGCAGGCTTTAAACGGTAAAGGTCGTCCAGAGTATGCAGCGTCACGTCTGGCAGTTTGGGGCGTGTTTTGACACTGCGCACAAACAGCCTGCGGCCCAGAGTGGCTTCTCGATGATTCGGATAAAGCGGCAGGCGGGAGTCGAGCTCCTTCACAAGAGCAGGCATGGAGCTGACATCCCCCCACTTGCACTCACCGAGGTCTGTCCAGCCATCTTTGCGCACGCCGACGACGTCGATCTGCACGTTCTTGTCCCAGTATTCACCGCACTCGAAGGCAGAGCGTACGCCCTCGGCCTGATAGATCATGGGCAAGCACTCGCGGCAGAGACGCTCGAAACAGCGGCCGTAGTAGGCCTCGATTTCAGGTTTGATGATCTCGGCGTAGCCCAGTTTGGGGCCGAGCATTTTCAGCGTGCTCTGATGCGGGAAGATGAAGCGGAACCAGAAGCGCAGGAAGGGATCATCCAGCGCATAGCGCACGGTGCGGGTGTTTGGCCGCACATCGGTGACCGGGTAACGCCGCTGCACATAGCCGAGGTCCACGAGGGTGCTGAGGTGGTAGTTCAGCCCGCGCACATCGATGCCGGTGGTGCTGGAGAGCTGAACAGGTGCATTCTTCCCCTGAGCCAGGGCCATGAGCACGGCATGGTAGGGCATGAGATCACGCAGTTCTTCACGCAGGAGAAACTCGGGCTCGCGGGAGAGTGCGGAGATGTCGTGGAGGATGTTTTTGATGATGTTCTGCTCCACGGAGAGCTTTTCATCAAAGGCCAGCAGGTACATCGGGATGCCGCCGCAGATGGCATAGACGCGTGCCTTGTCCGCCAGCGAGTAGCGGGGATGAAAACCCGCTGCTTCGAGATGATGGAAGGGCCGCAGCAGCATCTGTCCGGTGCGGCGGCCAAAGAGCGGGCTCTTTTTCCCCAGCACCTCACGCTCCATAAAGCCGAGGTAGGAGCCGCAGAGGATGAGCATGACTTTTCCAGACTTCGCCCAATGCCGGTCCCACAGCTCCTGGATAATGGAAGGCAGCTCCTGTGCCCCTTCCGCCATCCACTGAAATTCATCGAGGGCGAGGATGAGCTTCTTTTTTCCCGTCCAGTGCTTCACCACAAGGTCCAGAGCATCCTTCCAGCCGCGCACGCTGGCCCGGGCGAGCAGTGGCTCATTTAAAGCGCGGGCCGCCGTTTCCATAAACTCCGTGATCTGAGTTTCACCAGGCGCACGTTTGCCGACGAAGTAGATACCGGGCTTTCCAGTCATGAAATGCACGATCATCTCACTCTTCCCGACTCGACGGCGGCCATACACCGGCAGGAAAGAAGAAGCGGGACCGCGCCAGGCAGACTCCAGTGCGGCAAGTTCATGTTTACGACCATGGAAGCTCATGGTTGGGAGTATCGGTCATCAAAACGTGTTTTGTCAAAACACGTTTTGATGACTTGTGAAGCTTACTTCGGTGTTGGGGCAGGATTCAGCAGGTCGTCACCTGCCCCACGATGCTCCACCAGGAAGCGTTCGGGCGAGAGGCGGTTCAGCGGCGCATCGGCATAACCCACGCCCGGATTCACATACGGCCCTTCACGGACCTCGAAGTGCAGATGCGCCAAGTATTGCCCATCCGCCGTACCCACGGTGCCGATCTTTTCTCCACGCTGCACGACTTGATCCTGCTTCACGAGGATCTGATCAAGGTGTGCATACACCGTCTGGATCACGCGTGTCTTTTCTGCCTCACGCACTCGATGCGAGAGGATGACCATCTTCCCCCAGCCTGGCCCGGGCACGCCTACATACACCACGCGGCCAAAGCCGGAGGCATAGACGGCATCCCCGAGATCCGAGTTCAGCCCGCCGATGCCATTGAGATCATCCCCAAGGTGACGATTGATGCGAAACGGCTGCGCATTGTAGGTCAGCGCCCCGTGCTCCGAACCCATCGGAGTATCAAAACGAGTCGCCAGGGGTAGGCGGGCGACCTCAACCGGACTAAGGCGGTCAAATGCGGGGTCGAAAGGCGGCTTCGAGTGCTCCCGAATAATGAGCCAGCACACGCTCACGACTAGCATCAGGACGATGATCCATGCCAGCCGTGCTTTCATGAGTTTCGAAGACTAGAACTTGATCTCCTCTTTGAAGATCATCCGCGCGGCCTGGGCCACGTCTTTGTCGCCGCGGCCGGAGAGGTTCACGATGATGACCTGATCCTTACCCATCTTCGGCGCGACCTTGGACACTTCGGCGATGGCGTGGCTGCTTTCCAGAGCGGGGATGATGCCTTCGACGGCGCTGAGTTCGCTGAAGGCGGCGAGCGCTTCATCATCGGTGGCGTAGTGATACTCCACGCGGTTCATTTCATGCAGCCAGGCGTGCTCGGGGCCGATGGCGGCGTAGTCGAGACCGGCGCTGACGCTGTGGGTGAGCTCGATCTGGCCGTCTGCATTGGCGAGCAGCCAGGTCTTCGTTCCTTGCAGCACGCCGAGACGTCCGCCCTGGAAGCGTGCGGCATGGCGCTCGGGCACGATGCCGTCTCCACCAGCTTCGACGCCGATCATGCGGACGTTGGCGTCATTGAGGAAGGGATGGAAAAGGCCGATCGAGTTGCTGCCGCCACCGACACAGGCGACGAGCAGGTCGGGCAGGCGCTCCTCGCGTTCGAGGATCTGCTGGCGTGCCTCGACACCGATGATGCGGTGGAAGTCGCGCACCATCATTGGGAAAGGATGCGAACCAAGCGCACTGCCGAGGATGTAGTGAGTGCTGCGGACGTTCGTCACCCAGTCGCGCATGGCTTCATTCACGGCCTCTTTCAAAGTGGCCTGCCCGGCGGTGACGGCGACGACTTTGGCCCCGAGGAATCTCATGCGGGCCACATTCAAAGCCTGACGCGCCATGTCCACGGCACCCATGTAGATGGTGCAGTCGAGACCGAAGCGCGCGCACACCGTCGCCGTCGCCACGCCGTGCTGACCGGCACCGGTTTCGGCGATGATGCGCTGCTTGCCGAGACGCAGCGCGAGCAGGGCCTGACCGAGGGCGTTGTTGATCTTGTGGGCACCGGTGTGGAGCAAATCTTCGCGCTTCAGATAAATGCGGGCACCACCGAGCTTCTCGGTCCAGCGCTCGGCGAAGTAGAGAGGCGTGGGGCGGCCGACATACTCGTGGAGGAGGCGGTTCAGCTCCGTCTGGAACATCGGATCAGCCTTGGCGCGCTCGTATTCCTCCGAGAGTTCATTCAGCGCGGCCATGAGCGTTTCCGGCACAAACATGCCTCCGTAGCGGCCGAAGTGGCCGTGTTTGTCGGGCATCACGGGGAGGGGAGCAGCGGTGGCAGTCATGGAAGGGCGCGTAGAGTAGGAGGAATACGCCGGAAGGCAACGCGCAGTCGATCTTGAGTCGGAAACCGTGCTTTACGGTGCGTCGAGACCCTTGCCAGCCTCGACAAAAGCCTCCGCCAACGCTTTCCACTCCGCCTCGGTCGTCTCCCAGCCACTGCTCACGCGCACCACGCGTCGCAGCTCTTCCCAGCTCGCCCCCAAAGCCTGCACGACGACGGATGATCCTTCCTTTCCCGAGCTGCATGCCGAGCCCGTGGAGATAGCGAAACCGGCCCGACTGAGTCTCGTGAGCCATTTCAAATTCGAGTGCTGGGGCATGACCATCAGCACCGTGTTCCAGAGTCGTGCTGCGCCTTCACTGATCACGCGCAGGCCTGGGAAGTCGCGTTTCATTTGTTCGGCAAAGGCATCTCGCCGCGCGGTCTGGACGCGCTGCACTTCGGCGAGCTTTGGCGTGAGGGCTTCAAGTGCGGTGACCATCGCTTCGATGGCCGGATAGTTCTCCGTGCCAGCGCGGCGGCTGTTTTCCTGCGGGCCACCGTGGAGGAGAGGAAAGGCCTCCGCTTCATCCGCCAACACGAGGAAGCCGATGCCCTTTGGCCCACCGAACTTGTGCCCGCTGCCGGTGAGGTAGTCGCAGGTGCCGAGCGCGGTGGCATTGAGCTTACCCACCCACTGCGCTACGTCCGAGTGAAAGCGCGCGCCTTGCTCACGGCATAGTTTTAAAAGCACCGGCCAGGGTTGGAGCACGCCGCTTTCGTTGTTCGCGGCCATGACGGAGACGAACGCGGGCTGCTGCTGGACGAGCACGTTTTTCAAAACGTCCGGCTGCACCACGCCCTCGGCATCGACGGGGATCTCAACGACTCGTGCGCGTCCGAGCCAGGCTCGTGCTGCTTCGCGCACGCTGGGATGCTCAATGGCGGAAATGGCCACGCGGGCATCCGGCGGCAGGCATCGGGCGAGTCCGGCAAAGAGAGTGTTGTTCGACTCTGTCGCGCCAGAGGTGAAGACCACACGCTCCGGCTCCACAGCGAGCAGATCGCCAAGCCGTTCACGCGCAGATTCCATCGCCTGACTGGTGAAGCCGGCTTCGCGGTAAAGGCTGGATGGGTTGTGCCAGTGCTTCTCACTCGCCCGCAGCCAAGCCTCACGCGCTGCGGGATGCAGCGGCGTGGTGGCGTTGTGATCAAAATAAGCAGGCATGGGCAATGACGAAGCTCAGCGGATCTCGAAGGAGCGAGACGTGATGATGGACTGCACGGCGGGCGCTTCGGCAAGATCGACTTCAAAGAGCTTTGTCAGGTTGTTCCCGGCGAGGTCTTCGAGGTTCGGATCTGCTCGGAGTCCGTAACCGCCTGCGGCCCATGGCTGAAGAGGAATGGCGCGCAAGTTCAAACCATCGACTTCGATCTGGAGCGGCACAGATTCGGAGCCGCGATGCACCGAAAGCGCACTCGCAAGCATCGCCGGGTCGAGTGGTTCATCGAAGCGCAGGAGCAATGGCTCGCGGGTGCCTGACTTCGGTGCCGTGATCTGCCAAGTCTCCATCTTCGGCATCGTGTGGTCCGCAGGGCCGACTTGGAAATCAAAGCGCACATCCCCGCCCAAAGCGACCCCACTCGTGCTGCGCCATGAACCGGCGACGACGAGCGTGTGCTTCGAGTTTTCCCGCAGCACTGGGCCTTCCTCTTCATTCAGGTTCACGCCTGTTTTCTGCCGCCCCGGATGAAACCACACCGTCAGCCGTTTGCCATCCGGCGACCACAGCTCCGTCTCACGAAACGGGCCGATGACTTCTTTCCGATCTGCCTCCAGCAAACGCAGCCGCTCCAGAAACACGCCCTTCTCCATGGGCTGGGAGAAGTGCAGGTAGAACTTGAGTGCGTTGGCTGGGAGCTTGGCTTGCGGCTCGAAACGAACCATGGGTGGTTCCTGCGAAGTGAGGCGGAACTCAAATTCAATCTTCTGGGGGCTTCCATTTTCCGCGAGCCAATCGGCGCGGTAACGCTGACTACGCACCAGAGGTGCGGCAGGCACGAACTTCAGCCGATCTGCCAATGTCTCCACCCTGCCCATCACAGCAAGTCCACGATCTCCAGCAAGGGCAGACACAGTCAGCTCAGGCTTGCTGGCTGCACGGGTGATCAGAACTAGGCTCGAACCATCAGGAGCCAGATCGAGGGTGACCTGTACTGCCGGGAGGGAACCATTATCGAGCCATTCAGAGACTTTCGTGAACAGGAGGGCGCTGCCAATCGCCATCAAAGGGAACATCAGCAACGTTCGGACATCAGCCGCCTTGTGATACATGGCTTATGGCAGCGCAATCACTTCCAGCGAGAGCTTCCCTTCCGTGTCACGCAGCACCACGGCGCTTTCGTTGTCGAGTTTGTCCACCTGCACGGCGCCAAAGAGAGCATCGACGATCTCGATGCCTTCGGGGCCGGTCTTGGCTTTCACGTCACGCCAGGTGGCCTTCTCGTTGGCTTTGTCTTCGGCGGCGTTGATGTAGTCCATGCTGACTCGGGCTCCCCAGAATTTGCTCGAGCCAAAGGAGTCGGCTTTGAAGCGCTGGGTATGCACGACGACCCATTCCTTGCCGCTTTTGTCGGTGTAGTCGAAGAGATCGAGCGGGCGGTTGCCGCTGCCGAGTTCCACCATGCTCACGCCCTTCACCTTCGCGCCGCTTTCGATGTCATCGACGCGGAACTTCGCCACCGGCGTGCAGGCAAAGGCACCCACGACATAGTCCGCGCCGTCTTTGTCGTGATAGGGAATGAAGCTCTGGATCGGGGCCTTCGTCTCCCATTTGCGATGCGCCACATGATACGTCTCCGCGCTGATCACGCCCGCCGTGCTGCCATGCTTGATCGGCACTGGGATGGTGAAGATCCGACTGGCGAATTCCTCGTTGCAGGTGCCGGTGGCAAAGACGCGCTCACCATCAAAAGCCACGTCGGTGATGTTCGTCACCTTGCTCGCCGTGCCACCGGGAAGCGTCACGCTGGCCCAGCTGAGCTTTTCGGCATCAAAGGGTGCCACTTTGCCCGTCGCATCGACAGTGAGGATGAGGGAGGCATTGTCTGGCCGACGCATCACGGCGAGGTAAACGGTGCCCGTGGCTGGATTCACCGTCATGTCTTTGATCGTGATGTTCTCCGCCGTGGTGCCGAGCCCGCCCGCGATGGTCGCGGCGAGGTCAGCCACCTTGCCGGGCTTCGCTTTGGCTCCAGCCTCCTTCGTTTCAATGGCGATGACGCTCTGCGAGGTCGGGTCCGCCACGAGCAGCAGCCCATCTTTGCCAAAGCTGATCGAGCTGATGCTCTTCAGCTTCAAACCGCCGCTTTGAGGTGAATCGAGCAACGCAGCGGACAGCGGAAGCGCGAGAGACAGCGAGAGGAGAAGGGCTGGTGTTTTCATGGCGTGAAGCTTTTACCAAACGCGCTTCGTGATGACCAGCTATCCTTTTGGAGCGTGGCTTTACTTCTTCTTCGCGCGGGCAAAGCGGCTCTGCCGATCCACTTCGGTGAGGGTCGATGGCGCTTTGATTTCGGGAGTGCTGACCTCTGCTTTCTTCTCCACCACGCGTTCCTTCAATCTCTCCTGATGCTGCTTTGTCGCGTGGGTCGGCTTGGTCTCGCGGCGCTTCATGGCCCATCCAGCGAAGGCCCACTCGGGCATCTGCCAGCCGGTGCGGGTGACGAGGGCCTCGACGAGCATCAGGGCGAGCGCGGTGAGCAAAAGCAGGCTCTGCATGTCGGCGAAGCGGACGACCTGCGGACTGCGCCAGGCCTGACTGAGATCGAGCAGCTCGCGACCGCCACTTGTCACGGCAGTGCGGCGGAGCTCATCGGCGCGGGTCTCGTCAAAAGCCCACTCGGTGCTGCTGCCGAGCAGGGTGGGGCCGAAACTGAGGGCGGTGCCGCCGAGCTGCACGGCCCCGCGCACCATTTCGCCTTCCGTGAGCGTGACGCTGGCTTGATAATGGCCGGGCGCGAGCCGCTCCCAGGCGAGTTCATGGGCTCCGGCGGCATTGCTACCATGTGCCATCATGATGCGCGGTGGCTTCGCCTGTAGTTTGGGTTCCCACTCGCTGTCGTGCATGAGGTCGAGCGTGAGTTGGTTGCCAGCGAGGCTGTGCTTCAAACCGACGCCGGGAGGCAATTGCTCGCCCATCAGCCAGCGGACGAGGGTTTGGAGGAAGTCGCCATACTTCGGCCAGGCGCGGATTTTGGCGGAATGCTCGCCGCCGAGGGCAAAGCTGACCGCTGCGGTTCTGCCGATGCCGCGCTGACCAAAGGCGACGAGCGGGGCGGTGTATTCGTCCTTCGTGATGAGGCCCTGGCTGGCCCAGTCGCGAAGGTAGCTGAGGTTGTAGCCATCGGCTTCGGGCAGCCAATCGAGCGTCTGGCTGCTGATCTCGAACCAGCCGCCAGCGGGCTGCGTTTTCACGGGATCGGTGATGAAAGCGCTGCGGGCCACGGCGACGGTTTCCTGGCTGAAGATGTTCGGCAGTTCCTCGGCTTTCTCCGTGAAGAAAAGACGACCTTTGCCGCGCTTGGCGATGTCTTCCAGCAACGCCGCATCCGCATCGCTTCGAGTGCCGAGCGCGATGACACTGACGGTGCCGCTGCCCGCGAGGATGTCTTCGATGAGGCGCTTGTAGTCGCCGGGCTCCTCGGAGTCGTTGGCGTCGGAAAAGAGGATGATGTGGCGCTGCCCGGCGGGGGCGGTTTTGAGCTGATCCCACGCGGCCTTCAGCCCCTCATAAACATAGATGCCGCCGCCGGTGCTTTCGATGCGGCGAACGGCGCTCTCCATCTTCTCACGATTCGGTCCCACCTGCTGCAGCGGCACCATTTCATGCGCGCTGCTATCCACGGCGAAGACGGTGAGCAAATCCTGCCCGCCGAGGAAGCGGATGGCATTGCCCGCACCTTCATCGGCGAGCTGCATTTTGGTAAAACCATTCGTCACCGTCATGCCCATCGAGCCGCTGCGATCCATGACGATGGCCATCGCCACGACGAGCTTCCGGTGCTCCTGCTTCATCTCCATCGACACGGGCAAAAGTGGATCAATGGCCGACTCGAAGTAGCCACCTGCCGCGAAGCTCTTCTTCCCGCCCGCCATCAGCAGACTGCCGCCCTGCTCGCGGACATAAAAGTCGAGCGCTCGGAGGAAATCGGCGGGCAGTTCAAAGGCGGGCACATTGTTTAAAATGACGCACTTCACACCCGCGAGTTGCCCGGGCCTGATGCCGCGCAGGTCGGTCACGGTTTCGACCGTAAAACCCTGCCGCTGAAGCGTCGGAGCCACCGGATCATCGAGATACGACGTGAGCAAAAGCACCCTCGGTCCGCCCGCGATCTCGATCATCGCCTCGTGGCGATTGTTCCCTGGATGCGCGTCTTTCTCCGGCTGGATCAGCGCCTCGTAATGCGCCACGCCAGCGGTGATGAGTCGATCCGTGAAGCGCAGGCGACCGCTGCCGAGATGCACCTCCACGTCGGTGGATTTCAGCTCCTTGCCATCGCGGAGAATCGTGAGTGGCACCTTGCCATCGCGGGTGCCTTTCACCTCCACCTCGATCATGAAAGGCTCGCCGAGTTGCGAGCGCGAAGGCATCTCCAGCGCCGCCACGCGGAAGTCCGTCGGCTCAGGATCACGCACCAGCCGGTAGTCCAGCTCCACGCCCTGGCGGGTCAGCTTTTCCGCGATGCCCGTCAGCGGCTCCGTGGCATAGCCATCCGTGAAAGCCAGCACGCGGGCCGGTCGGTCTTTGCCCTCCTTTTGGGCCAAAGTCAGCGCCTGCGTGATCGCCATCGCCGTCTGGGTGGAGTGGCGGTTGCGCTCATAAAGCTCCGCGCCCTCCGCCCCGCGCCGCATCACCTCGCTGGCGTAGTTTAAGAAGAAGAGTCGATCATTCGCGCCGCGATGTTTTTCGATGAGCTTCTCCCATTCCGGCAACCCTTTTGCCATCGGCTCCTCCGCCGACACGGACGAGTCCAGCAGCACCCAAAGATCGATCCCATCCTGAAGCCTCCGCCACTGCGGCTCTGCCAGCGCCAGCGTGATCAGCGCCAATAAAATGATCCGCAAAGGCCGCCACACCCCGAGTCGCGGCACCATCCATCCCGCGAGCAGCAGGATGGGAAGTAGCGCGAGCCATTCAGGGTGGCGGAGGATCATGGGTAAGTCTTGAACGAAAGAACCGGTCCAGTCAGTATCTTGAAAACTTCGCGCCGTCTATGTCGCAACTTCAAATGATCGAATCACCAACTTACAGCATACGGAAAGAGCGGACGGACATGCACCCAAAATCAAAAGATGCTTTATGAAGAAGCATAGATTGCTCCGATTATTGGCAGTGATAGCTGCTACATTAATGGCAGGGCTCTGGATGCTGCGAGCCTTCGATTTAATTCGTGCTTTCGAAATTCCCACGAGTGCTATGGCACCATTTCTGAATCCTGGAGATCGTATTATCGTGGAGGCATTATCGCCTCATTCGAAAGACATAAGGCGAGGTGATGTGCGCTCATTCACCACGAAAGGTATCAAGGGTATCTATTCGGAGAAACCTCAGACCTACATCAAACGAGTTGTTGGCCTGCCGGGCGATGAACTGATCATACGAGATCAAAAACTCTGGATTAACGGCCAGCCGCAGACGGAGGTTTTCGAATCCCCCGTGCGAGAGTATATCAATCCAGGTTTCAAAGGGATTTTTGCGCTGACGGATTCTTATCGAGTTCCGGCTGACCACTATTTCATGATGGGTGACAATACTTCGAACAGCTCTGATTCACGTGTTTGGGGTCCGCTGCCCAAAGAGAACCTCAGGCATTTGTATTGGAGGCATTATCACCGAGCCCAAAACTTGTCAGCAACACCATGACCCCTCGCCCCTCATCCTGGAAATGGTGGATCACCGGCCTGCTGCTGCTGGCGACGACGGTAGCATTGCTTCTGACTTTTGGGATTCCGAGGCTGTCTGAAATGATTGGTGGCAGAAAATATAACCCCATTCAGGCGGCAGACCTTTCGGCTCTCCGCAGGCTTATTTACCAGTGTGAGCCGCTGCATCAGGCTTTGGAGAAACATCGCCAAATGCATTCCAGCTATCCCAAAGAGATTAAGGAGCTCTCGTTTCCATATCCGCACTACGAACAGGAAGTGATCGCGGTCGGTATGTCGAAAAACCCGATCTATTATACTGCCGAGCATGGCTCTGGTTACCGTCTCTACCTCAAACTGAACTGGGATGCTTCTTTGTCCTATGACTCCGCAGACCGGATGTGGATCTATGATCCAGGAGATGGATCTAAAACTGCCGATATTGAGCCGTAATTCTCCACCCCGAATGACGAAAGAAGCCCGAATGCCTAAATCCCCAATCTTATTCACTAGTCCCAATGTTCGAGTTCGTGCTTCGAGCTTTGTCATTCCTTCGTCATTGGGTGTTTCGTCATTCGTCATTCTGCTATGAACCGCCCCTCATCCTGGAAATGGTGGATCACCGGCTTGCTTCTGCTGGCGACGACGATCAATTACATGGACCGCGTGACGCTTGCGAATGCGTCGGTGCGGGTGACGCAGGAGTTCGGGCTGAGTGAGCAGCAGTATGGGAATCTCGAACTCGCCTTTGGCTGGGCTTTTGCGGCGGGGTCGCTGGTGTTTGGGTTCATGGCGGATCGTTTTCGCGTTTATTGGCTGTATCCATGCGTGCTCGCGGGCTGGTCGGTGATGGGCATGATCTCCGGCTGGACGGAGAGCTACACACAGCTCCTCGTCTGCCGCACAGCACTCGGCTTTTTCGAGGCTGGCCACTGGCCTTGCGCACTGAAGACGACCTTTGCTCTGCTGAGTGAAAAGGATCGCACGATGGGAAACAGCGTGTTGCAAAGCGGCGCGAGCGTCGGGGCGATCATCACGCCGCAGGTCATGAAGCTGTTGATGACGGAGGAACTCGGCTCCTGGCGCTCCGCCTTTGTCGTGGTGGGTGCTTTCGGGCTCGTCTGGGTGGTGATGTGGTTCCTGATGATGCGGCCGAGCGAGCTCGATGCCACGCCGGAGAACACGAGCCGCTCTCCGCGTGTACCTTTGGGTGAAATCGTCTTCAGCCGCAGTTTCTGGGCACTGGCGCTGCTCATCACGGGCACACAGACCGTGTGGCACATCTACCGCGTGTGGATGATGAAGTTCCTGCAAACCGGCCGCGGCTACACCGAGGCGGCAGCGCTGGATTTCCAGTCCGCCTATTACATCTCCACCGATGTCGGCTGCTTCCTCGCGGGCCTCATTTCCCTCTGGCTGGTTCGCAAACGCAGCCTCACAGCGCATGATTCCCGCCGCTGGGTGTATGCCGGAGCCTGCTTGCTGACCTCGCTGAGCGTGCTGATCCCATCGTTGGAGAAAGGCTGGCCGCTGCTCGGCATGCTGCTCATCATCGGAGCCGGGGCGCTGGCGCTGTTCCCCTGCTATTACAGCTTTGTGCAGGAGGTTTCCGCGCATCACGTTGGGCGCATCACCGGCTTGCTCAGCATGTGGGTTTGGGCCGTGACCTCCCCTTTGCACAAGCTCTTCGGCTGGATCGCCGACACGACGAAGTCCTACGATGAAGGCCTCGTTATCGCGGGCCTCGCGCCCTGGCTCGGTGTGATTGCCATGAAGTGGCTCTGGGTGAAGCGTCCGGAAGAAACCACCTCTCCCGCTGCGTAGTGGTGGGGCGATGCTCACCTTCTCGGATCTCAGCCAGGGTTCATCACGCCTCCAGCGGCGTGATTTCCTGCGCATCGGTGGGCTGGGACTTGGTGGACTCGGGCTAAGCGAGATGATGGCGCTGAAGGCGCTCGGGGCTTCGCAAAAGCGGCTGCTCAAGGACAAGTCGGTCATCTTTCTTTTCATGCACGGCGGGCCGTCGCAGTTCGAGACCTTTGATCCGAAGATGGATGCGCCCTCGGAGATCCGCAGCGTGACGGGCGAGATCAAAACCAAGCTGCCCGGCATCACCTTCGGCAGCACGATGGAGCGACTGGCGGGTCTCGCGGACAAGTTCAGCATCGTGCGCAGCTTTGTAACTGGCGACTCAGTGCACGACATCAAGACCATCGTCGGCAAAGACACCCTCCAGGCGAATCTCGGATCGCTCTACTCACGCATCGCCGGGCCGTTGCGAAAAAGCAGCGCCATGCCGACGAACGTGGCGCTTTTCCCGCAGGCGATCTCACAGGCTGCGGGACCCGTGATCAAGCAGTTCGGCGACTTCACCTCCAGCGGCGAGTTGGGAGCCACTTTCAAGCCCTTCGTGCCCGGAGTTGGTGGTGGAGCGCAGGCGGACATGACGCTGAGTTTGCCGCAGTCGAGGCTCGATGACCGCCGCACGCTGCTCACCTCGCTGGATCAATGGAAGCGCCAGATGGACAGCAACGAGGTCATCGGCGGCATGTCCGAGTTTCAATCACTCGCCTTCGATGTGCTTCGGCGCGGCGTGTCGGATGCCTTTGACCTATCGAAGGAAGATCCACGCCTCATCGCCCGCTACGACACGTCCAAGCTGCTGCCGAAAGACCGCATCAGCACCGAATGGAACAACCGCGAGCACTACGCCGACAATGCCGCCACACTCGGCAAGCTGCTGCTCATGGCCCGCCGCCTTTGCGAACGCGGCTGCGGCTTTGTCACGGTGACGACCAGTTTTGTCTGGGACATGCACGCCGACAAAAACAACGCCCCCTGCCGGACCGGCATGGACTATGTCGGGCGGCCGTTTGACCATGCTGTGTCCGCCTTGATCGAGGACATCGAGGCCCGTGGATTGAGTGAAAAAATCATGCTCGTCTGCTGCGGCGAGATGGGGCGCAGCCCGAAGCTGAATGCCAAAGGAGGGCGCGATCACTGGGGCGGTCTCGCGCCGCTGATGATTTACGGAGGTGGCCTAAAAATGGGCCAGGTCATCGGGCAGTCAGCGCGCAATGGCGGCGAGCCCTCCTCACGCCCGATCACCATCCCGGACCTTGTCTCCACCATCATGCACACGCTTGTCGATGTCGGTGAAGCCCGTGTCACTGATGGCCTGCCTCCGAACCTCCTCAACGTGCTCACGCGTGGCGAGCCGATCGAGGGCCTTGTTTGATTTCAGAAACTCATGCGACTTCATCTTCTGCTCACGACTTCTTTCCTCCTTCTGGCCTCCTGCCTGATCGCCGAGGATAAGCCGAAGCCCACGACGCTGACCTTTTATGTCGGCGGTGTGGAGTGTCCGAGCTGTGTGTATTCGGTGAACTACTCGATCAGCCAGCTCAAAAGTGTGAGCGATGTCACGGCGGGGCAGTTCATCGAAAATTATGCCAACGTGACCTTCGACCCGAAAGTGGTAAGCATCCACCAGATCGCCCAGGCAGTGACAGAGGCGGCTCCACTGCATGGCATTCCTTATCAGCCGACGATGAAGCTCTTCATTCCTGACTATGCCAAAGACCAAAATTCAAGGAAGGTGGACGCCTTGTTCGCCCAATGGAAGACCTGGGTGGAGATCGAGACAGCCGACCGCGCAGCGGGAGAGTTCATCATCCATTTTCAGCCGATGAAGTTCGATGAAAAGAAGGCCGGGCCACAGGGCTGGCACCTTTCACAATTGAGCGAAGCTCTGAGTGAGCCGGCACCGAAAGGTTTGGGGCTGAAGTTCAGACTCGCGGCTGAAAAAGATCCGATGTGAGGGAAATGGGAAACTCCTGAAGATTTTCTGTCAGGAAACGCGGCGGTCTGACAAAGTGTGGTGAACGACCGCCATGCCTGATCCGAGCCACGACCAATTCCTGCCTCATTTCCTGCCCGTTCAGGCGGATCTGCGGGCGTTCATCGGCGCGGCGGTGCGTGACCCGGTGACGCGGGAGGATGTGTTTCAAGAGGTGGCGATGATCCTTTGGAAGAAGTTCGATCTCTATGATCCAGCGCGGCCTTTTGGAGCCTGGGCGCGCGGCATCGCGATTCGGAAGATCCTCGAAGACCGCCGCCTGCGCGGAAAGCTGCCGGAGTGCTGCACGGCGGAGACGCTGGAGGCCCTGGCGCATGGCTTCGCTGCGGATGAGGCGGAGGCTCCGTGGCAGGACCGTGAAAAGGCGCTGAACCATTGCCTGGAGCAGCTCCCCGAGCGCAGCGGGCGCCTCATCCGCGAGCGCTATCACCAGAATCACAGCATCGAGACGATGGCCACAGAAGCAGGCCTGAGTCTGGAGGCACTTTATCAAACTCTCAGCCGCCTGCGCCGCCAGCTCCGCGAGTGCGTGCAGCGTCGGCTGGGGCTCACTTTGGACGAATCATGACTCTGCGCGCTGACAGTCCTGAATTTGCCCACCTGCTCGACCGCTGGCTGGATGACTCTGCCACGCCGGAGCAGGCGGAGCTCTTCTGGCGCTGCGTCACGGACTGCCCGGACTGCGCGCTGGAGTTTGCCGCTGCGGCCCGCTTTGAAGGACTGCTGGCAGACACGATCAAGGCCCGCGATGTGGAGGCCGAGGCGCGGAAAATCCTGGCCGTGACACCGCGCTCCACAGCCCCCAGCACGGCGCGGATGATCGTCCCAGCAGCGGCTCCGCGCCCGGTGGAGCGCGCGTCTTTGCGCGTCTTTGCCATCGCAGCAGGGCTCGTGGTGGCGGGGCTGATCACGGCGATGCTCTGGCCTTCCGATCCGGTCACGCCGGAGGTGGCGCATAGCCCAAAGGCACCCGTGAAGCCCATCGCGGCACCCGAATTACCGAAGCTCGAAAAGCCCACTCAAGCGCCGATGCCAGCCCTGGAGACACCTGCGTTGGCCGCCGGAACCGTGCCCCAGGTGGAAGTGACTCTCGTCGAGCGACTGGACCGTTTTTTCATCAATGGTGTGGTGCTGGAAAACATGCCGCTCGGGCAGGCGCTGGCGCTTTTGCAGCAGCAGCTCGTGCAGACGGACTATCTCAAAACACTGTCGCTGAATTCGCTCCGCGTCACCGTGCCAGCGGGTGCCACGGCAAGGCGGGTCAGCTTTCAAAGCACGTCCATCCCCTACCTGAAAGCGGTGCGTGCCGTGGCGGCGCTGGCCGGCTGTGATGTGCAGGTGGATGGCATGAGCATCACGCTCATCCTCCAGCCGGGCACCTTCCCCCAGGTGGTGGAGCGGCGTACACTCGGGGAGCTTTTGGCAGGCCGCCTGACGCGTGAGGGCACCGCCGTGATCGAGGACGCAGGGCGCGTGACGGCGCTATGGGAGGACGCAGCGCTGCTCGGCATCGCCATCGCTGAGGATGGCACGGCGAATCTCTCACGCGGCCAATGGGAGGCATTGCGCATGATGACTGATGCACGAGATCAGATGGGCATCATCCCTCTGCCCACATTCGCCCTGTATGTCGTGCCGCAGGAATCCGTGCCGCAAGAAGGCGTGCTGACACCAGATCAGACCCTGCAGTTCCAGCAAAATGCCGGGCAGGCAGGAATCCAGCCGGTGGCTTCCGTGACTCCAAATCTGGCTGCGCCTCAGGACGATATCCTCATGGCATCCGCCACAGGAAACGACATCAACATCGGACCCGAGCCAGATGTGGGGACCAATTTCACTGGCGGCATACTCAGGGGAACGGGTGCCGTTTTGACCCTAGATAGTGCAGGAACAGTGTCCGCAGGTCTCGTCATGAACTCGACGAACCTGGTCATTCGTGATCAGGCCGTGATGGCGGCCATCAACGCGATCCAGAACACCGGCAGCGCGGCGGTGATCATCGCCGTGCCTGTCCAGCCGACCACGCCACCATAGCGGGGGGTTTCATTTCCATCCTTGCCCGCCAAGCTAATTTTCGGATACAACCACCGTCCCCCAACCCTCCATGACTCTTCGTTTCATGACCCGTCTGGCCACTTTGATCGTGGCTATCGGCATTACTTTCAGTCCAGCAACTGCCCAGACTGTGCCAGCAGCGTCGGCATCCGTGCCTTTGCGCTTCAGCGTGAAAAACCGACTCGTCTCGGTGGCCGTGGAGCGCGGGGTGCAGCAGGTCGTGCTGGAAAAGAAAGTCGGCGATGGCTGGAAGCCGCTTTCCGTCGCTTATCCCTCCGCCAGGAGTGGCCGCGCCAGCTTTAATCTGACCACCGCCATGCCCGCTTCTGACCTTCGAGCCCTCGGCTACCGCACGGCGAAGTTCCCCGCCCGTTTCCTGCGCGGCAAACGCAGCTTTGATCGCAAAGATCTCTCCGCCAACACCCTCAGCAGCGGCCATGTGCTGATGTCAGGCGCGGTCACGCTGAATGGCACGACAGCTCTAGCTGTCGCCGATACTCGCAGCGCCACGACCACCACCCAGACCATCGTCGAGTCCGACATCTGGCAGATCGTCGGAGATCAGGTGTACTTTTTTAACCAATACCGCGGCCTGCAAATCCTCGACATGAGTGATCCCATGCTGCCCGTGCGCACCGGTAGCCTGCGACTGCCCGCGAGTGGCGAACAAATGTTCGTGCTCGATGCCGCTGGCACTCAGGTGGCATTGCTGGGCCGCTCCAATGACAAAGCTCGGCAAGGCGCGGCCACCATCTGGCTCATCCGCGTCACCGATGGCGTGCCCGCCATGGTCGGCGAAGTGCCGCTGGAAGGAGCCATCACCGACAGCCGCCTGACCGGCACGACATTGCATGTGCTGTGCAGTGTCTGGACGCAAGCCACTATCACGACGAACTGGACCAGCGAGGCCGTGCTTACCAGCATCGACCTCAGCAATCTCGACGCGCCGACCAAGCTCGGCGCCCTTCGCTTCCCCTCTTCAAACGCCGTGCTCCAGGCCGCAGGTGGGCATCTGCTGATCGGCACCCAAAACTATATCGGCACGAATGGGACTCTGCAAAACGCGCTCCACCTCATCGACATCAGCGCTGCTCCCATGCTCGTGAAGACCTTCACCCCACGCGGCCAGATCCAGGACAAATTTAAACTCGGCATTGTTGGGGATGCCGTCGTCGCCATCTCGCTCGACAGGCGGAACTGGAGTGATCGCCAGACCTGGGTGGAGACCTTCCCCATCGCTGGCAGCACCGTCACCCCGCTCGCCGCGCTTGAGCTGGAAGGCGCACGCGGAGAAACCCTTTACGCCACCCGTTTTGATGGTGACCGCCTCTACGTCGTCACCTTCCGCCAAATCGATCCACTCTTCATCGTCGATCTCGCCGATCCCGCCGCGCCCGTGCTTTCCGGCGTGTTGGAAGTGCCCGGCTGGAGCACCTACCTCGAGCCCCTTGGCGATCAACTCCTCGCCGTCGGTGTCGAAAGCGGCCACGTCACCGTCTCCCTCTTCGATGTGGCTGATGTCACCGCCCCCGCATTGCTCTCCCGCATCGCGCTCGGACCTGAGGGCGGTTACAGTTGGAGTGAGGCAAACTACGATGAAAAAGCCGTCGAATACCTGCCGAATGAAGGCGTCGTCATGGTGCCCTTCGAGACATGGAACTGGAACACCGGCACGCAGCAAAAAGCCATCCAGGTCGTCAATGTCGGCACGGATGCCCTCACCGCCGGAGCCACCATCGAGCATAACTTCAATCCACGGCGAGGCAGCTTCATCGCGGGTCATTTCGTCAGCATCTCCGGTCAGGAACTCCTCGTCCACAGCACCACCAGCGCCACGCCCGTCGTCCGGCTCCCGCTCGCCTGGCGCACTGACCGCGTCGTGCCCGTGGGTGACTCTCTCGTGCAGATCGAAGACGGGCAGTCAAACTATGGCTATGGCGTCATCTCCCTTCGCAGCATCAGCAGCACCAGCGGCAGCGCCAAACTGCGCATCACCTCCGCTACCGATCCCGATGCGCTGGAGCAGGTCATCGACCTCGGTGCTGGGCAGATCGTCAGCCAAACTCAAAAGGATGATCGCCTCTACCTCGCGCAATGGATTCCAGCCGCTGAAAATCAGCCCCAGACTCTACGCACCCTCGCGCTCGATCTCACCACCACGCCGCCGGTCATCACGGAGACAGATCGAGCCGAGCATGACCTCTCCGGTTTAAACAGCTACGATCTCCGGCTCGATGCCGTGCAGCCGCTCTGGGTCAGTGCAGATAAACTCGTCTGGTATGTGCCCATGCAGGCCTACCAAAACTGGTGGTGGTATGGTGGTGGCTCCTACATCAGCATCATGCCCGTTTTCACAGCCATGCCTGTGCTCAGACTCAGCACTACCGACAACCTCGCCACAACGAACGCTGTCACTGCATCTGCGCCCCCACCCGCTGCGATATTGCCCACACCGACTCCAGGCACACCCGCTGCCGTACTCTGCCCCGTCACACTCGACACCACAGGCATCATTGCAGATACCGCCCAGGTCGTGCGCGTGAAAGGCACCTTGCGCGGCACCAGCAGCGCCTTCACTCAAAGCGGGTTCATTTATCTCAGCTACGATGTCGCCGTCGAGGCTCCTGTGACGAAGCAGCCGACTCTCACCACCGGCACCCTTCAACGCAGCCGCGTGGGCGTCATCGGCATCCCATATCGTCCGTATGATCCGCGTGTCGCCTCCTGGCTCCAGGTCATTGACTGGCGCGCCACCACCCCCGTGCTGCGTGATCCCGTGTCCATCCCGGGTGCCCTTTTGAGCGTGGCTCAAGCCGATGCGCAGGGAGCCGTCATCCTCACCAATAGCGACCAGAAGATCTCTACCACCGCCCCCGCCACGCGTGTCATCCAGGCCAGCGGCTACGACGGCATCAGCGCCTGGCAGATCGACAGCTACATCACCGCCACGCCCTACCACAGCGCCACCGCCACGGATGGCATGCGCATCTATCTGGGTCGCGAAGCTGGCACCGTCGGTGTCGTCGGTGTTGGTTATAACAACACCACCGGCCGCCTCGCCCAGATCAATAGCTGGCCTACCGCCGAGATCCCCGCCATGCTGAATGTCATCAGCGGTCACCTGCTCGCCAGCAGCTACGGCAATCTCGAAGTCGCCACCATCACCGCCAGCACAGGCGCACTGACTCCCGTCGCCTCCTACGATACCCCGACTAACCTCTGGCTCCGCGTCGATCGCGCCGCCTTCACGCCGTCGCAGGACCTCTGGATTCCCGCTGGCGACTACGGCGTCGAGCTGCTCCAGCGCGCCGCCCTCGCTCCCTAAAGTGCGTTGGCATCCAGGCATAAAAAACCCCACAGGTCACGGGCTCTGCGGGGTTGTTTATCCGACTGGCGGAGTGCTGGGTTACAGCGAGCCTTTCAGCGAGGAGGAGGCGACGAAGCGCACGGTCTTCGAGGCTTTGATTTTCATGGCGGCACCAGTCTTTGGGTTGCGGCCTGTGCGGGCGGCACGCTTGGCGACCTTGAAGGTGCCGAAGCCGATGAGTTGGACGTTGCCGTCTTTCTTCACGCCTTTGGCGATGGCATTCAGCACAGCGTCAAGGGCATCGGCCGTTGCGCGTTTGCTGGTTTCACCGCCGAGGTTCTTCTGAACCAGTTCCAGGAGTTGAGCTTTGTTCATGTTGTTGTCGAGTCGTTGGTTGCTAATGTGTTCGTGGCAATTCCGCGTATTGAATATCGCGGCTTCGCTGGCGATTTAGAGGCTAACCGCACTTCACCGTCAAACATAAAAATCACCGCCAGCCCTGCTACCAAGCGGATTTATGAGCACCCAACACCTGAAAAAGTTCTTGATTCCTGACGTTCGCCCCTCCGTCCCCGACAGCGCATTTATCGCTCCAGGTGCCGTCGTCATCGGTGCTGTGGAGTTGGGTGCGGAATCCAGCATTTGGTTTGGCAGTGTCCTCCGGGGTGACATCAACCGCATCGTCGTGGGCGCTCAATCCAATGTCCAAGACGGCTCCGTGCTGCACGTCAGCGACGACCATGCCTGCATCCTCGGAGATCGTGTCACCGTCGGTCATCGTGCCGTCGTCCACGCCTGCACTGTCGAGGATGATGTGCTCATCGGCATGGGGGCCATCATCCTGGATGGAGCCCGCATCGGTGCCCGCAGCACCATCGCCGCAGGAGCGCTCGTGACCAAGAACACGCAGGTGCCGCCAGGCTCGCTCGTCATGGGATCTCCCGCCAAAGTCATCCGAGCACTCACCGCCGAAGAGCAAACCGCCAACGCCAACCTCGCCCTCAAATACATCGAAGTCTCCCGCCGCTACCTTGCCGAGGATGTGCCTTCACTTATCACACCTTTGTCAATTGCCGCCGCAGGGCCAGCTCCACTCCGGTGAGCAGCATCACCATGATGAAGAGGATGACGAGCCCGTTGATCCACAGCGTGCTGAACTCGGTGCCAAAGTAGCGTTTGCTCGTGCCGAAAAACACGTTCGGGCTGCGTTTGCGGCGGTAGTCTTCGCGCTCCATCTCGGCCTTCGTCACGAGGTCGAGCACCTTGCGATTCACATAGACTTCCTCCGCGCTCACGCCGTCCTGCTGCTCCAGCGCGCGCTTGAGCAACTTCGCATCAAGCTGGCCGTGGATGGTGGCGTTGCGCACTTCATGGAGCAGGCCCACAGCCTCATTCGCATCCCGCGCATACAGACCGGAGACGACGGCGAGCGCTTGCTTCGCCGTGTCCAGATCGCGCTGCTGATCCTTGGTCATCTTGATGTCTTTCGGCAGCTCCACTAGCGCCTGGATGCGCGCTTCGAGCTGATCCTGCGCTGCTGTCAGCGGGTTCAATTTCGCCTGCGAGATGAGCATCGCTTCATAGCTCCAGCGCAGCGGCATGAACTGACAAATGAACGGCACCTTCAGCTTGCTCGGTTCGCTTTCCTCCGTCACGCCCGCGCGCTCCAGCCAGCGTGTCACCGAGTACACGAAGTCGAGGTTCTTGTTCATCTCCTCATACTTGATCAGCGCCCCGCCGAGGATGATCTGCGGGATCAGCAGCAGCGGGATGGCATTGATGGCGGTGCGGTTGTCCCCCACCACGGTGGAGATCAGCAGCCCCATGCATGCACCGGTGAGCGCCGTGATAAACATCCACCACAGATGCGGCCAGAACATGTCCCGGATCTCCAGCAGGCTGTTCCCGATGAGCAGATAAATGACGCACTGCACGAGCGCGAAGGCACTCAGCGAGATCACCTTCCCGCACAGGTAGTAAAAGGTGCGCAGGTTGTGATTTCGCTCTCGATTCAGCAGATGCCGGTCTCGGATGATCTCGTCCGCGCTGTTCGTCAGGCCGAGGAACATCGCCACGACGAGGCTCATGAAGAGATAGGTCGGGATGTGGAAGGCCGTGGCGAAAGTGTAGTTTTCCTCCTCGCTGTACTTCAGCACACCGGAGATCAGGAAGGCCAGCAGCGGTGCCTCAAGTAAGGTCGTGAGCAGGTTCGTGCGATTGCGCAGCTTCGAGAGGAAGGCGCGCTTCAGATTGGTATAAAAGAGGATGCTCTCCTCACGCAGCGTGTGCTGCGGCGGCTTCGGCACGGTGCGGGTGCGCGCGGTGCTGTGGGAGTCTTCGCTGCGTGGCCGCGAGATCACGTTCGTGGCACCCGGCATGGCCTGCACCTTCGCCATGCTTTCCAGCAGCAGGTAGCTTTGATAGCGATCACGCCAAAAGTTCGGTGGGAAGCGCCGCGCGGCCACCATGTGCCCATCCGCACTGCGCTCCTGGATGATGTCCCCGCTGATGTCTCGCAGCGGCGTCTCCAGCACATCGAAGACGAAGTCTGGCGTGATGTTCGCGGGCATCTCCGCCTCGCGTTGACCGGCCTCGTCGTTGTAGGCTTTCCAGAAGTATTCCAGCAATCCCTGCGGTGTGCCGAAATAGGCCATCTTGCCGCCTTTATCCAGCAGCAGCGCTTTATCAAAAGTCTGCAACAGCCTCATGCTCGGCTGATGGATGGACACCATCACGATCTTGTTGCGCGCGAGACTGCGGATGATCTCCAGCACATGCTCGCTGTCCTTCGATGACAGGCCCGAAGTCGGCTCATCAAAGAGATACACATCCGCGATGCCGATCATGTCCAGCCCTGCGTTCAGACGCTTGCGCTCACCACCCGAGAGAAACTTCTGCTCCGGCGTGCCCGCGAGCCGCTTGCGCATGTCTGCGAGACCCAGTTCCGCCAGCTTTGCTTCCACGCGTTTGCGCCGCTCCTCCTCCTTTAAATGCGGGCATCGGATGGCCACGGAGAAGTCCAGGTTCTCCTGCACCTTCAGCAGCGGATCAAAGGCATCCTCCTGCGGGATATAGGCGATGTAGGGCGTGAGATTGGGCCGATTGCCATACAGCGAGAGCCCGTTCATCAGCACCTCACCGCCGCGTGTTTTCAGCTGACCCGCGAGCACTCGGAGCAACGTACTTTTCCCACAACCACTCGGCCCCATGACGCAGATCATCTCACCGCGTCGTGCGATGAGGCTGATGCCATCCAGCGCCGTGTCTTTGCTATCGAAGCGATGCGCGAGCTCGCGCACCTCCATCTGGCGGATGACGTTCTTTTCCTCCTCGATGATGCGATCGCTGAAATGGCAGCGCAGATACTGCCCCTCGCCCAGCGTGATCGTCGCCCCATCATCCAGTGAGATGCGGTCCCGCACGGGAATCTCGCCGATGAAAATAGGCCGCGATGAGCGCAGCACTTCCAGCGAGCCAGTCTTCTGTGCATAGTTGCACTCGATACGCAGCAGGATCTCCCCCTCCGTGTCTTCACTGAGCAAAATGTCGCCGTCTTCCAGCAGCTCCGGCTTGTTGGAAACGAGGTAAGTATTGCGGCTGCCCTCCAGTCGGAATTGCCCGCCAAACTCCGCCGCCCGCACGCGCAGATCACGCAGCGCGATCTCGATCTCCCCATGCGCGATGATCTTGTCCTCGATGGATGCCTCCACGCGTGTGCCCTCGCGCAAAGCCACACCATTGATGGTCGCATTCGTATTTCGCAATGCCTCCACGGTGACACCCAGGCCGAAGCTCAACCGCAGGTTCGTCCCACGCGCGCGCTGCGAAGAAATCTCTGCATCACCCGTCTCTGTGAGGATGAGGTAAAGCTGTGCGCCCGTGAGTGTCTTCTTCGCATTGAAATAGGACGTCAGGTCATTGAAATCCAGAGTCACATCCTCCAGCACCACACGCTCGCCAGGATACAGGCGCGAGAAGTCACCCGCTGGCAGACGGCGGCTGCGCACGAGGATCGGCACCCGTCCCGTGTTCTTGATCAGCACCAGATTCTGATAGCGGAAAGCCATGATCACACAGCCATCGGACAGTGAGCGCAGCACGACGGAATTCGTCGCATGAGAGCCGATCTCCAGCGTCTCCAGCGGCTGCCCGGTCTTCGTGCTGAACTCCTCTTCAGGATTCCGATCCCCCGCATTGAGCTGATACACGATGTCGATCGCCTGAGCCGCGATGCCCAGATTCGTCATGAACAGATAGTACTCCACCATCTGCCGCTGATTCGACACCGACTGCGAGATCAGCAAATAGAGCTGCACACAAAGCAGGATCTTTTGATCCATCTGGAGCTGCCCACTCAGATCCTTCGCCCGCTGCCCGAGGTCCTGCGGATGCTGCAGCGCCTCGAAGTAAAGCCGCCTCATGTCCGCGTAGAGAGCGCCCGAATAATCGTAGCGCAGGTAGCCGAGCGACCGCTCGATTTCCTCCTCCTCCACCTCGCCATCGAGCTTTGAAAAGCCCGCGAAGACCTCGATCAGCACCGGCAGCATCGCATCGCGCGTGGCCGTGAGCTGCACGCCGTCAGACGCGCGGCCAAGCAGTTTGTTCCACCATTGCCGCGCCTTGTCCACGGGACCGACGGGCTCCGGCGGGCGCTGAATCAGAGGTCTCTGCATCTGGGCGGTGCTCATAGGGTGGAGGCGCGCCGAGTATGGCGGGCATGACTACAAACACAACCGCTCTTGCCTTATCAGCGCACTTTCGTAGCATCCGCAGTCATGCGCCGCTTATTATTAATGGCCGTGTCCATCACCATCACCGCCGCCGCGCGTGAATGGCGCAGTGCCGATGGCGCGAAGTCCATCGAGGCTGAGTTCGGCGGTGTGAAAGACGAGCGCGTCCTGCTGAAGCTGCCGGATGGAAAGTCCTCCGTCCTCGCCCTGAGCGCGCTTTCCCAGGCAGATCGGGACTTCGTGAAACTCGCCCAAGTAGCTCTCGTCGGCGCGCAAACACTCGGCGCGCAGACCTTTGAAATCCAAACTCCCGTGGACGGCGGCTACATCGCCCGCATGGGCACACAGATCACTGGCCCGAAAGGCCCATGGACCTTCAGCGGCGAGACCTTCTTCCTGCCCAAAGGAACGCTCACTCTGGAGCGCGGCGACAAGCTCGAATCACGCCTGCTCTACTACGCTGGCAATCGCACTTACCAGCCCATCGAGGCCGATGCCTCCGTCATCCGCGCCTTTGACCTCACACTCGATGACGCCGTGAATGCCGAGCTCCGCATCCACATGATCGCCGGAGCCGATCCCCTGAAGCTCGCGCCCCTCGTCGCCGAGCCGCTGATCGACCTCGTCAGCACACGCGGCATCGCTTTGCCCATCGGCAAAGGCTACTTCATCACCGAGACCGACCTGCTCGAAAATGCCAAGACACTCGTCCTGCATGAAGACGGCAAAGACATCCCCGCCAAAGTCATCAAGACCGAACCCAAACTCGGCCTCGCTATCATCTCATGCGAGTATGAAGTCGAGCCCGCACGCCTGCTGCCGCGCCAGCCGGCGCAGATCGGCCAGAGCATCTTCGCCCTCTCCATCCCGCTCACCAGCACGCGGAAAAATCTCGCCCCGCCTACACTCACGCGCGGCATCATCAGCAAAGCTGGCTCGGGCAGCACCTTCGAGCACGATGCCAGCATCGATGAAGACGCCATCGGCGGCTTCATCCTCAGCGATAAATGGGAACCGCTCGGCGTCTTCTTCCGCTCCGCCTCCCGCGTCGAAGGCCAGCGTACTTCGCGGTCCACATCCACCACCGAGCCCGTGACAGCCAAGCTCGACAGCCTCCACATGCAGGCTTTGGAAAAGCTCTTCATCGAAGGCGAGAAAGACAAAGCCAAGCGCATGTCCGGCATCCCCAGCCTGCGCTCCGGCAGCCTCGGCAACGAAGCCAAAGAAGTCATCGACCTCCTCCGCAAAAGCACCGCCCTCGTCGTCACCACGCACGAAGTGAAGCGCGCTGCCCCCGCGCCGAAAACCGCCCCCACCGCTACCGGCACACCGCTGCCCGCAGGCGGAGCCGCACAGTTCAGCCTCAGCGGCTCCGGCCTCCGCCACAACAATCGCTGCCGCTACTTCAACGCCGCCAAAGCCTGCCCCGCCACCGATGGCAAGCCCTGCAAAATCTGCGGCGGCTGACCGGTGCGCGGGCTTTCCAGCCCGCAGCAGCCACTTCAACACCCCACGCCGCCGACCATTCGCCGCTTGCTCGCCAAAGCAGAAAGCATACCCTCCCCGTATGACCGCCACACTCACAGCCCCCATCGAGGCATTGCTTCGCGAACAAGTCGCCCAGGGTCATTTCCCGAGCGTTGAATTTGCTTTGGAGACTGCTGTGAAAACCGTCTTTGGCCGCCGTGCCTCTCCAGCGCTCGAATCTCTGCTGGATGAAGCATTGAACCATACCGGTGAGCGCATCCCCCTGTCCCAGCTCCGCACAAAGACCGCATGAAGCCGGTCGTCTTCAACCCTGTGGCGGTGGATGATCTGGAGGAAATCTCAACTACATCGCCGGGGACAATCCCGTGGCTGCTCAAAATGTGCGCCATGACATTCTCGACACTGCTGAGAGCTTGGGGCATCAGCCAGGGCTTGGCATTCGTCCGCGATTTAGCGCCCCGCGTTTTGCCGGAATCCGCTTTCTGCCCGCCTCCCAATACCCAGCCTACCTTCTGTTTTATCGGGAACTCAGCCAGGAAGTCGAAGTGCTGCGAATCCTCCACGGCTCAAGGAACCTGCCGTCCTTGTTCGAGTGAGTCATGCCTTGACCTCTTGACCATTCCTTGAGCCTCCCGACTCTCCCCGCCCATGTCCGACGCCGCCACCACTCCCATGATGAAGCAATACCTCGCCATCCGGCGGGAGCTTCCGGCGGATGTGCTGCTGTTTTTCCGGCTGGGGGACTTTTATGAGCTGTTCTTCGAGGACGCGAAGGTCGCCTCGCCCATCCTGAATGTGGCGCTGACGAAACGAAACGCGGTGCCGATGTGCGGCGTGCCGCATCATTCGTCGCAGGGCTACATCGCGAAGCTCATCAAGGCCGGCAAACGCGTCGCCATCGCCGAGCAGACCACGGAGCCGACTCCGGGCAAGATCGTCGAGCGGGCCGTGTCACAGATCCTCAGCGCGGGCACGATCAATGACCTCAACCTGCTCGACTCGAATCGCCCGAACTACCTCGCCGCCGTGTTTCGCGATGGGAAGAAGTTTGGTCTCGCCTATGTCGATCACACCACGGGCGAGTTTGAAGTGGCCGAGTTCAAGGACACCACCGAGCTCGCGGATGAGCTGGAGCGCCTTCAGGCCAGCGAAATCCTCCACAGCGATGATCAGCGCGAGGTGATCGAGGCGCTCGGCAGCCCGGCCTGTGCGCAGGCGGTGGAGAGTTACCTGTTTTTGCTCGATCAGGCGCAGCACAGCCTCACGCAGCATTTCAAAGTGCAGTCGCTCGATGGCTTCGGCTGCCAGGGGCTCAGCGCCGCGCTGTGTGCGGCGGGCTGCATCCTGCAATACCTGCAATTCCAGCTCCGCCGCAGTGTCGATCACATCCAGCGCCTGCGCGTCGCGCAAACGAGCGACGTCGTGCTCATCGACGCCGCCAGCCAGAGCCATCTGGAACTCGTCAGCGCCCGCGGCGGCAACGCGCACACGCTTCTAAGCGCCCTCGACCGCACCTGCACGCCCATGGGCGGTCGCAAGCTTCGCCACTGGGTACTCCACCCGCTGCGCGATCTCGACACGCTCACGCAACGCCAGGACATGATCGCCGCCTTCCTCGACGAGCCCATGCTCCTCAGCCAGGTGCGCACCCTGCTCAAAGAAGTGCGTGATCTGGAGCGCACCAGCAGCCGTTTGAGCCAAGGCAGCGGCAATGGCCGTGATTTGCAGGCTTTGGCGGTGTCTTTGGAGGTCGTGCCCACTTTGAAAGCGCTGCTGTCCGACTGGTCGGACCGGTCCGACGTGTCCGACTCCCTGACGACACGCCTCCACGACCTCACCCCCATCTCCCAGGAAATCCAACGCGCCATCGTCGATGAACCGCCGATGCAGATCAAAGAAGGCGGCGTGTTTCGCGAAGGCTGGCTGCCGGAGCTCGATGAGCTGCGCAATGCCTCCACGCTCGGCCGCCAGTGGATCGCGGATTTGCAGGCGCGGGAGATCGAGCGCACCGGCATCAAGAGCCTCAAGATCAAATACAACGCCGTCTTCGGCTACTTCATCGAGATCACCAAGGCGAACGTCGGCAGCGTGCCCGCCGACTACCACCGCAAGCAGACCACCGTCAACGGCGAGCGCTACATCACCGACGAGTTGAAGCGCATGGAGGACAAAATCCTCGGCAGCGAGGAACGCAGCAAGGCGCTCGAATACGAGCAGTTCATCGAGCTGCGCAGCCGCGTCTTGCAGCACCTCGCGCAGATCCAGGAGACGGCGGAGACCATCGCCGTGCTCGATTCACTCGGTTCGCTCGCCGAGACCGCGCGACTCTTCAATTACACACGCCCCGTGCTCAATGAGACGCGGAATCTCTTCATCCGCGACGGCCGCCATCCCGTGCTCGATCAGAATCTCACGAGCGGCGAGCGCTTCGTGCCGAACGACATCACGCTGGAGCCCGAGGAAAGCCGCCTGATCCTCATTACCGGCCCGAACATGGCCGGTAAGAGCACGTATTTGCGCATGACCGCGCTGCTCACGCTCATGGCGCAGATTGGCAGCTTCCTGCCCGTCGCCAGCGCGGAGATCGGCCTCGCAGACCGCATCTTCACCCGCATCGGTGCCAGCGACGACATCGCACGCGGCCAGAGCACCTTCATGGTCGAGATGAACGAGACCGCGCTCATCCTCAACAACGCCACCGAGCGCTCATTGGTCATCCTCGACGAGATCGGCCGCGGCACGAGCACCTTCGACGGCCTCAGCATCGCCTGGAGCGTCGCCGAGCATCTGCACGATCACATCGGTGCCCGCTGCCTCTTCGCCACGCACTACCACGAGATCACCGCGCTCGCGCAAAGCCGCAGCGCCGTGAAGAACTACAACGTCGCCGTGAAGGAGTGGAACCATCAGATCATCTTCCTCCACAAGATCCTCCCCGGCTCCGCCGAAAAAAGCTACGGCATCCAGGTCGCCCGCCTCGCCGGCCTCCCCGAAAACGTCATCGACCGCGCCAAGGAAGTCCTCCACCAACTCGAATCCGGCCACCAGCCCGCCGAAAGCGTCCAAGAAGTCCCCGTGGCGACGAGCGTGCCCGCGAAGACGCGGAAGAAGCCGCGCAGTGATGAAGACGCGGGGCAGATGAGTTTGTTTGGGTGAAAGGAAAATAGGTCATGAGTTCATTGGTCAAATCCGCACGTGAGCGAAAGCTGTCGCCTCTACGACGTGACTTCGATTTATGTGTTTGGGAGGCCGCAAAGCCCTCTGAAAATGCCTCTACAGAAGAGTTGGCGCTGTGGGCGGCGGGTTTGTGTTTTCATCTCAAACTAGACGCCTTCTGGGAACAGTATGGAAGACTTAATCCCAAAGGCTGGAACCCAAAAACATTCCGCAGGTGCGCCATCGGTTTGGTCAATCGCAATCTACGGGAAGCTGCCGGGAAAGCCGAAGCCAAGATACTTCAATCGTCCAAAGCACATGGATTCATTCCTCCAGAGCACCTGACGATGAAGATTGATGGGGCTTTGAGCGGTCTTGAATATGCTTTGGATGATTTATTGGCTGTCAGTGTCGATGGATTGCTCAAGCCTCTCAAAGACTCGTATGGCGGCGAGAGCACCTCAACAAAGGATGTGACGCTCAAAGATGTGATTGTCTCCTCTCTGCTCGGGCAACTGCATTGCAACATTCAGCATCTTTGGGAGGATTGTACCTGGAACGGCTGGCTCGCTATTCCGCGCGGAGACAAATTCGTGTTTTCCTGCGTGGACAAGAGCGTTGGGGAGATGGTCGCGATAGGATTTACGCGGCAGATGTCCATCTTCTCGGAGATGTCGTTTCGGTGTCATTCAAACTGGGTGCAAGAACCTGAGCTAGCTCGTTGGCAACTACTCCAAGCGTCCCCACAACTCACTTATCGAGGTTGTGGAAAACGCACCAAGCTCATTGTTGGACCAAGACCAGCATCATTACATGGGATGCCAAAGAGCTACCCCGTTCGCCTTTGGGCGCATGAACCCTATATGGTCAAGGCGCTGACCGAAGCGATGCCCAAATTTCCAACCCTAACGCCCATGCTTCTTCTGTCGGCATGGGAATTGTTGGCTAGTTTGGCGGAGGAACAGATACAAGACATGCCTTTAGCACAAGACCTCTGTGAGGTGCGGCAATTGAAGCAATATGCGCCTTTAATTCCAAAGTCTGAATTGATTAAGGCTTTCTCAATGGCACTTGGGACTGACCGAACTGTTTCGACCGACATTCTTGGATTTTTCACGTTTGATTCAGGAGCATCGATAGATTTTTGGCAGCAACCATTGGTCGAGATTGATGCCGACACAGTCTGCCCAGTGCTTGCCGCTATACACACGCCAAACACTCTATTCATGGTCGAAGGATGGATGTGGCGTAGTGGAGTGCGCTTAGACAAGCGGGGAACAGATTTCGAGCGGTATGAGCGCGATGTTCTAAGTGATGCAATTGCTCATTCCAGTTTGAAGAATCATGCGCAGGTGCTCCCCCATGCATATAAGCTGACTCCTGAAGGTGACATTGATCTCGTGGTCCGTCTTGGTGACACGATTCTCGTCTTGGAGTTGAAGTGTAATCTTTATCCGACACGTCCGAGCCAGTTTCACAATCATTTTAATGATCTGAGAAAAGGTGCATCACAGATCATGCGAAAAGCCAAGGCGCTGAAATCCAACTTGGATGGATTTTCTCGCCAGACGGGATGGAAGTTTTGCGATCCAAGCAGTGTCCGCATCATTCCCATCGTCATGACCAACCTCACTCTCGGCTCTAGCATGGTCATTGAGGATGCTGTGGTTACAGATCGTTGGATTTTTGAGCGTTACTTCAGCGAGGGCTCGTTGACGCGGTTTGCTAGGTATGAGATGCGAACTGGCGTTCATGGAGGCAGCAAGTTGCAGTTTTACGACACGCCAGTTCAAGCTGAACAGAACATCGAAGCGTACCTTCGCAATCCCCCACAACTGGAACACTATAAAGCAGCACTAAGCTCTTCATTTTATCCCATGCCAGCGATGGGAGCAGCAGATAGCGAATGGTTGGTTCATCATTTTGAAGTCGACTTTGGAAAGCTCGGGCTTGAAGGCTTCAATTTGTAGAGGGGGGAAACGACGTCAGGCTGCAACTGTCTGACAAATTATGCTCAGCATTCCTGTCGGCGCAGCTTGTCCCTCGCAAGCCCAGATTGGGTATTGCCGCCGAGAATGGCTTCTATGACTCTGCGCCACTCATGAGCACTCTTTCTTTCAAACTCCCCGAATCGCTGCTGCTCCGGCTGGAACAGGAAAGCCGTGCGCGACGTCTGACGAAGTCGGCGGTGGTCCGCGCGGCGCTGGAACGTGAGCTGGAGCCGGCGAAATCGGCCCGTGCGACCTCCTGCTACGATCTGGCGCGTGATTTGGCGGGCTCTGTCCGCAAGAAGTTGCCGAAGGATCTGGCGACGAATCCCAAGCACATGAAGAGCTTTGGCCGGTGAGGCAGACAGTGCTGCTGGGCACCAGGCCGCTGGTCTCCTTCCTCGCCGCCGGTCTGGAGCACCACGAGTGGGTCGTGGAGCAGTGGAAGCGGCTGAAGCCGCCGCTGCTCACCTGCGAAGCCGTTTTAACCGAAGCCGCCTTTCTGCTCAAACGCGAGGGTGTGGACACTGATCCACTCTTTGCCCTGCTGGAGCGTGGTGTGATCCACGTCGCGCTGGAGATTGAGGATCAAGCCGCCGATCTGCGCACGCTGATGCGCCGCTACCGCGACCGGCCAATGTCACTCGCCGACGTCTGCCTCGTGCGCTTGTCCGAACTTCACAAAGACGCCGTCATTTTCACCCTGGACGATGATTTCCTCATCTACCGCCGCCACGGCAACAAGGTGATCCCGGTGCTGATGCCAGAGGAGTAATCTTTCTGCCGGAAGAATGCCCATGGGGCGCAGAAATTTGAAAAAGGGAAGCCGGGCCGTTGGAGCTTCCCCGGAGCAGGCGAAGGCATCCGAGGGTGCCATGACGGCCACCCTGGCCGCCCGGTCGAAGCCTTGCTCCGCGAGCAAGTCGCCAAGGGTCCCTTCCCGAGCCTGGATCGGGCCTTGGAAGCTGCGGTGAAGACCGTTGATGGCCGTCGGGCATCCCACGCGCTCGAATCGCTGCTGGACGAGGCGCTTTCGCATCCTGGTAAATGCGGGCCTCTCCTCGCAATTGCGCCAAAAGATGGGGTGAAGCAGGTGGTCTCAAGAGAGAGATTCTGGCCACCAGCCCGCCGAAAGCGTCCAAGAAGTCCCCGTGGCGACGAGTGTGCCCGCGAAGACGCGGAAGAAGCCGCGCAGCGATGAAGACGCGGGGCAGATGAGTTTGCGTTGGGTGAGTTCGCGCTTGCCAGAAAACACGCGGGCTGGCTAAACTTCACACCATGCGGCACTTTGACTACCAGCGCACCATCATCGCCTACCACGGCTGCGATGAGGCCGTTGTTCAGCGAGTGCTGCTCACGGGCGAGCACCTGTCCGCCAGTGAGAACGACTACGACTGGCTGGGCTACGGCATCTACTTCTGGGAGTTTGGACCAGAGCGTGCGCTGGAGTGGGCCATCGAGCAAAAGAAGCGGCACCCGAAGCGCATCAAGAAGCCCGCCGTGATCGGAGCCGTCATCCAGTTGGGCAATTGCTTCGACTTGCTCGACACGCGCTATACCGCCGTTTTGAACTCGACCTACGCCGTCTATCAAAGCCAGCAGCCCTCGGTGCTTCTGAGCAACAAAGGACCGCTGCATCTCCTGGACTGTGACATGCTGAATTTCGCCATTCCCTTGGTGGAGAAAATCGACGGGCACCCCATGCAGACGGTGCGGGGAGTCTTCCAAGAAGGATCTGTCGCGTTTCCTGGCTCCGAGATCCGGCAGAAATCACACATCCAGGTTGCCGTGCGTGACTCAGCCTGCATCTTGGGTTACTTTCGTCCACCTTCACCCCTTTAGAGCCATGCCTGCCACACAGCCCAGAACAAAAAAAGTCCGTTCCCGGCAGCCTGCGAAGCCCAGTGCCAAGACCCCTCCGCTGCGCTTCAACATCCCAGGGCGCATCTCAGACGAGGTGTTCGAAAAAGTGGAACACGCGCTTCGCACGATGACCCCGGAGGAGTTTCGGCAAAAACTCATCGAGTTTGGTGTCACCGACAAAAAAGGCCGCTTCTACTCAGCCATGCCCCGCAAGTGGTGAGCTCGGCCTCCCCGAAAACGTCATCGACCGCGCCAAGGAAGTCCTCCACCAACTCGAATCCGGCCACCAGCCCGCCGAAAGCGTCCAAGAAGTCCCCGTGGCGACGAGCGTGCCCGCGAAAACGCGGAAGAAAGCCGTCAGCGATGCAGACGCTGGGCAGATGAGTTTGTTTGGGTGATTGGAAAAACTTAAACCGAATCCATGACTGAAGCCTCAAACTCCAGGACGAAACGGACCAAAGGTTGTGCATTGCTCCTGGCTTTGTGCGGCATGGTGCTTTTGAGTGGCAACTTCTTCCCGCCGTTGCAACTCATGGGATGTGCGGTCACGCCTTCCCGGCTGAAGGGCCAAGTATTGGATCAGGATGGGAACGCGGTCTCAGGGGCTCATGTCCGAATCTCGCGACACATCATTCCTTTTGATCGCGGTACTGACACGCTAACGGTCACCGATCAGGAAGGCCACTTTAGTTACTTTGGCATCCAAGGATTCTTCGTGACAGTCTTTGTGGACAAAGACGGCTACTACAAACTTCACGAGCCCCTTCCTGAGCGGGGGCTTTCCAGTTCATCCAGAAGCTACGGCTCCACTGATGGTGGTTTCCCGAATCCTCGGCACCGGCATCTGTTTCATTTGTTTCGACCGCCACCTCCGGAGGCCCTGATTCAGCATAAAGACAGAGATTACCGAATTGCCCGAGATGGTACGCCACTCATTGTCCGGCTCAACCCAACTATGTCCGGCCCTCAAGCCGAAATTGAGCTTCGCTGCTGGACCAGTGTGTCCCAGAGCCAGGAAAGTGGACGCTATGACTGGCGGGCCGAAATCCGGCCCAAAAAAGGTGCTCTGGTGCGACGCAAAGATGCCTTCGACTTCATCGCTCCCACCGAGGGTTACGAGCCGATGATCGAGATTCAAATGCCCGCTCACATTAACGACCAGGGAGACAAGCGATGGACCAGCGATGTTGAGGTGGAAGCATTCTATCACTTCGAGGGCGACCTGTACGCGCGCGCGAAAGTCCGCTTCATCGCAGGTGGCGATCATTTTGTCGTCTTTGAATCTCTCCTGAATCCCAAAACTGGCTCCAAGAACCTGTCGTCATTGCCGAAGGTGCAGTGAAGCAGTATTGAGTTACGCGTAGGATGACGTCAGGCTGCGACTGTCTGACAAAGACACCCAAACCCTCAGTGGATGGGGCCGTCATGTCGGCAGGCTGACCTTGCCGAGCCAAGGTTCCCAGAAGGGAAAACACCGCAGAGGTTAGAAGACTGCAGAGATGAATTTCGAAAGGGTCTTCTCTGCGGTCTTCTGATCTCTTGCGGTATGAAATTCTGTGCATGAAAACCCAGCACGAAAATTTCGGATCTAGCCGGCACCGCCAAACTCATTCAGACACTGCTTCAAGCCTGCGAGCGAGCCAAAGAGCTGGATGCCAAACTCGACGCCAAGTGGCCCGAAGAGCAAGTGACATGGGTTTACCGGCTGGTGGAGAGACGGAGGTGATGACGTGCTGCCATGAAAAAGGAAAGTGTTACTTTCAGATTCCATAGAGAGAGAGTGGCTGCGGCTTCATCCACAGTTCACCGGGATGATGCCGCCAAACCCGATGCCACTTTGGAAAGCCTTCCAAGCTCCTCCGCGCTCAGCGCCCGGTCAAACACGGCCACGCCGCCGATCCAGCCGGTGAAGCCGACGCTGCGGCTGCTGTGGATGACGCGGCCGATGGTGAAGGGGCCGCCGCTTTGTGCGTCCTTCGGCGTGTAGAGGTCGTGCGGATACCACCAGGGATTCAGACGCAGCGCCACGAGATCGCGCGAGACCTCTTTGCCACCGCGCAGCGTGACCTCGATCTTCGTGAAGCGATGCTCGCGCAGCTCGACGCGTTCGTCGGCGGACTCGCGCAGCACTTTCACGCTCAGCGGCTCGCCTTCGGGCGGGTTGTAGAATTGATCCTTCGGGAAGGCCTCGTCCTCGCCGTCCTGCTTGCCCGGCAGCTTCGCGAAGTGGCCCTGCATATAGGCGTTGTAGGCAAAGGAGATCAGCTTGTCCTTTTTCGGCTGTTCGAGCCAGCGATCGCCGGACACGCCGTTCAGCCAGCCGGTGAGGTCGTCTTTTTCGTGATCAAAGGTCATCGCAAAGCACTGCCACGATGCATCGAGCACCTCCGCAGGTGAATCGGCAGGCATTTCGGGCGAGAGATCCGCCGAGTTGCACTTGTGCAGCGCGTATTTGTTCAGGAACGAACTCGCGCCGTTCTCCGACACATGCCCGCAGGCGCTGCCTTGTTTGTTCAGACCGGCAAAGAGCGCGTATTGACGCTGCCCGCGCTCCACCTTCGCGATGGTGGTGGTGCTCTTCTCCTTCAAATCGGTGCCTTCATGCCAGATGCCCGCCAGCGCGTGATTCCCGCTCTCGCGAATGGCCCACACGACGACCGTGACCGATTTCCCCGCGCCTTTGATGTCGAGCGGCGTGTCATGCAGCCGCGACCTCGGCA
>Ga0209480_10000433_pt1 | contig 35446 bp, 38 predicted proteins | sample JI61114C2DNA_FD_187501 | JGI IMG/M metagenome (GOLD analysis project Ga0209480, IMG submission 187501) | Wastewater effluent complex algal communities from Wisconsin, to seasonally profile nutrient transformation and Carbon sequestration -... | ecosystem: Engineered > WWTP > Effluent > Algae... | reverse complement strand
GTGCTTTAGTGGGGAGAGCAGGATTCGAACCTGCGAAGATGTAATCAGCGGATTTACAGTCCGCCCTCGTTGGCCGCTTGAGTATCTCCCCAAGCCATCATACTTATTTGAGTAAGTGATTGCAAATATATAATTGTTTTTTGTTCCTGCAAAGATTTTTTTACTATTTATGGACTATTTTATAACTTTCTGTAAATAAAAATTTTAAAAAATATACTTTTATCTTATTAATTATTTCACTCCTAAAAGTTCTTTAACTTTTGCTTTTAAAGCATCACCTCTAAGATCTTTTGCAACAATATTTCCTTTAGCATCTAAAATAAAAGTCGCTGGAATAGATTGAACATTATATTGTTTAGCAATTGGGTCCTCCCAAAATTTAAGATTTGAAATATGAGCCCAAGTTAATTTATCCTTTGTAATGGCTTCTTTCCATTTTGCAGCATCTTTGTCTAAAGATACTCCAATTATATTTAATCCCTTATCGTGTAATTCATTGTACATTGCCACAACATTAGGGTTTTCTGTTCTACATGGTCCACACCAAGAAGCCCAAAAATCAATAATAGTTACTTTTCCTAAAGATTCTTTTAATGAAATTGTTTTTCCTTCTGGAGAAGGAGCAGAGAAATTTGGAGATGGTTTTCCAATTGAAATTTCAGTCATAGAATCTAATACTTTTTTTATATTTATAGCACTTTTAGTTTTCAATAAACTTTTATCTAATTTTTTATAATATTCTTTAACTTCTTTAGGAGTTAAGTATTGTCTCATTAAAAAATTTTCTAACAACAGAACAGATAAATAAGCTCTTTTATTTTCTTTAATAAATTTAACAGAAATCTTATTCATATCTTCTTGAAAGCTATTGTATTCTTTCATGATTTGGTTAACTGTTGCAGTATCATTTGAAATTTTAGCAGCTTTTATCTTTTCAGCATTTGCTTTTTGAAATTTACCTAATTTGCGAGCGATAATTTTTGATTCGTTATTAAATTCTTGAAATTTATCATTATTAGGAGTTCCTCCAATTATTGAATTTTGAATTGTATCTGTTTTTATTGAAATACTAATTTTCCCTTCTTCTAATATAATAGGTAAGCTAATTTGTTCATTTTCTATTCTAACAAAACCTAAATCGATATCTTTAGTAATTCCTTTTAATTCAAATTTTCCATTTTCAACAACTCCAGTATCTTTAACAGCACTCCCTGTTTCAGTTTGAATTTCTACAAAGACTTTTTTTCCGTTTTCTATCCCTTTAGCATCTCCATTAATGATAAATTCATTGTCTTTAAGTTGGTTACAAGCAAAGGTTATTAATGCAGTCGTAGCAATTAGTGTTATTTTTTTCATTTTAATAAATTAAATTTTGGCAAATGTATTTAAAATTACTCATTTATAAAACATAAATAAATGTTAGAATTTGAATAAAGTATCCTAATTAAAATTTTGTCAATCAAAAATATAGTTGTAATTTTGCGCACCTTTTAGCGAGGAGCGTTTCTATTAGGTATCAAGTATTTATATGTAAATCACTGTTGGGGTTTTCTATCGCATTTCGAAACGCAAGAAACACAGCATACAAATTTTTAATCAGCATGTCTGAAATTAACAAAACACAAGAAGAATTTTTAGCGAATTTTAACTGGCATAACTTCCAAGAAGGAATTGACCCAGTTGATGAAAAAAACTTGCAAGAATTTGAAGAATTAGTAACTAAAACATTCATTGCTACAGATCAAGAAGAAGTAGTAGAAGGTATAGTTGTTAGAATTACTGAAAGAGACGCAATAGTTGATATCAATGCTAAATCTGAGGGTGTTATTTCTTTAAACGAATTCCGTTACAATCCTAACTTAAAAGTTGGTGATAAAGTAGAAGTATTAATCGACGTCCGTGAAGATAAAACGGGTCAATTGGTATTGTCTCACAGAAAAGCTAGAACTATCAAAGCATGGGATAGAGTTATTTCTGCTAACGAAACAGGAGAAATCGTTAACGGTTTCGTTAAATGTAGAACTAAAGGTGGTATGATTGTAGATGTTTTCGGAATTGAAGCATTCTTACCAGGTTCGCAAATTGATGTGAAACCTATCCGTGATTACGATCAATACGTAAATAAAACTATGGAATTTAAAGTTGTGAAAATCAACCACGAATTCAAAAACGTAGTAGTATCTCACAAAGCGCTTATCGAAGCAGATATTGAAGTACAGAAAAAAGAAATCATTGGTCAATTAGAAAAAGGACAAGTATTAGAGGGTGTTGTTAAAAACATTACTTCTTATGGTGTATTTATTGATTTAGGTGGTGTAGATGGATTAATCCATATTACAGATTTATCTTGGTCAAGAATTAATCACCCAAGCGAAGTTCTTGAGTTAGACCAAAAATTAAACGTTGTTATCCTTGATTTCGATGATGAGAAAACAAGAATCCAATTAGGTTTAAAACAATTAAACGCTCATCCTTGGGATGCTTTAGGAACTGAATTAAAAGTTGGTGATAAAGTTAAAGGAAAAGTTGTTGTTTTAGCTGATTACGGTGCTTTCATCGAAGTTGCTGAAGGTGTAGAAGGTTTAATCCACGTTTCTGAAATGTCTTGGTCAACTCACTTAAGAAGTGCTCAAGATTTCATGAAAATTGGTGATGTAGTTGAAGCAGTTGTTTTAACTTTAGATAGAGACGAAAGAAAAATGTCTTTAGGTATCAAACAAATGACGCAAGATCCATGGACTGATATCACTGCTAAATATCCAGTAGGTTCTAAACACACTGGAATCGTTAGAAACTTTACTAATTTCGGAATTTTCGTAGAGTTAGAAGAAGGTATCGACGGTTTAGTTTATATCTCTGATTTATCTTGGACTAAGAAAATCAAACACCCATCTGAATTTGTAAACGTTGGTGAAAAATTAGACGTTGTTGTATTAGAATTAGATGTTGAAGGACGTAAATTATCTTTAGGTCACAAACAAACTACTGCTAATCCATGGGATAAGTATGAAGATACATTCGCTGTTGGAACTATTCATAATGGAGCAATTTCTGAAATCGTTGACAAAGGTGCTACTGTAGAATTTGGTGACGATATCGTTGCTTTCATTCCTACACGTCACTTAGAAAAAGAAGACGGTAAAAAATTGAAAAAAGGAGATACTGCTGACTTTAAAGTTATTGAGTTCAATAAAGAATTCAAAAGAGTAGTAGCTTCTCATACAGCTATCTTCAGAGAAGAAGAAGAGAAAAACGTTAAAACTGCAGTTGAAACTACATCAAATAGTTCAGCTCAAACATCTACTTTAGGTGATAACAACGATATTCTTGCTGAATTAAAAGCTAAAATGGAAAAAGGAGGTAAATAATCTTCTTTTTGTCATGCTGAACTCGTTTCAGTATCTATAAAATTAATCCCGAAAGAAATTTCGGGATTTTTTATTGCGTATTATATTTGTTTATCGTAATATTGCAATATAATAATTTATAAAAATCATGGGAGCATCAAAATCAGAATCCTTTTCAGTGGAACAAAACGAAATGGCAACATTGTTTAAAGCTTTGTCACATCCGGCTCGAATTGCTATTGTTGATTATCTATTAACTGTTGATACTTGTATTTGTGGCGATATTGTAAACGAATTGCCATTAGCACAACCTACGATTTCGCAACATCTAAAAGAATTAAAAAACGCTAACATTATTAAAGGAACTATCGAAGGAACAGCTATTTGTTACTGTATTAATCCTGATACGATTGATAAAATAGAAAATCACTTTGGTATGATTCGTCATAAGTTAAAAAATAAATGTTGTTAGCTAATCACTTTTTACTAATCACTAATTACTCGAAAAAATGAAACTATCCGAAATTAAAAACGAATTAAAAAAGCTTTCTCAAATAGCTTTTCAATTACCAAATGGTGATTTAGTACCAAATCATTTCCATGTAACGGAAGTAGGTAAAATCACCAAACATTTCATCGATTGTGGTGGAGTTGTTCGTACAGAAGAAGTAGCAAACTTCCAACTTTGGGAAGCAAACGATTACGATCATAGATTGCATCCAGAAAAATTAGTTCATATTATTGAATTATCAGAGCAAAAGCTTCAAATTCCAGATTTAGAAATTGAAGTCGAATATCAAATGAAGGAAACTATCGGAAAATTCAGTTTAGATTTCGACGGAACTAACTTCCAATTAAAGTCAAAACTAACGGATTGTTTAGCAAAAGACAATTGCGGTATTCCACCAGAAAAACTAAAAGTTAAAATAGGCGAGTGGAAACCAAAAGAAACTTCTTGTTGTTCACCAGATTCAGGATGTTGTTAATTTTAATTCAAAAAGCTAATCACTAATTACTATTCACTTATATAGATATGCTAGAAAAATTATCAAGAACCATTGAATCTATTACTAAAATTGCAGTTTCAGACGAACGTAAACAAGTATTACAATCCTTAGCCGAATACATTCAAAATAAAGTCAATACCAACGAAGAAATTCGATTGAACTTCATTTGCACGCACAATTCCAGAAGAAGTCATTTGTCTCAAATTTGGGCACAAACGATGGCATTTCAATTCGGAATCAAGAATGTTTTTTGCTATTCTGGCGGAACGGAAGCAACAGCAATGTTTCCAAAAGTGGCTGAAACATTAGTAAATCAAGGATTTCAAATTCAGAAGTTAAGCGAAGAACAAAATCCAGTTTATGCAGTTAAATTCGATGACAATCAACATACTATCATCTGTTTTTCAAAAGCATATTTTGATGATTTTAACCCGAAAACTAACTTTGGTGCTATCATGACCTGCAATAATGCTGACGAAGGTTGTCCAATGGTTTTTGGAGCAGAAGCCAGATTTCCAATCAAATACGACGATCCAAAAGCATTTGACGGAACGGATTTAATGAACGAAAAATACGCAGAACGTAGTTTGCAAATTGCAAGTGAAATGCATTATGTATTCTCACAAATTAAAAAATAATTATCATGAGAACAATTAAAATATTAGGAACTGGTTGTGCAAAATGCAAAGCCACCGAACAAGCTGTTAGAGATGCAATTGCAAAAAATAACATTGATGCAACGATAGAAAAAGTAGAAGATATTCAGCAAATTATGGAATATAACATCTTATCAACTCCTGCAGTTGTGGTGGATGAAATCGTAAAAATAAAAGGAAAAGTTCCAAGCGAAGCCGAAATTTTAGAAGCACTTTCATAAGATGTTCGATTGGCTACAAAACCTTTCTGATTGGCTGATTTATTCGGTTTTTAACATTGCTCAAGGCACAAAATTGGGCGATGCGCTCAACTTTTTTGTGTATGATACGATAAAGATTTTAATCTTATTATTCATCATCACAACAGTTATGGGTGTTGTAAATTCGTATTTTCCAGTGGATAAAATCAGAAATTACCTTTCTAGAAACAAACTTTTTGGATTAGAATATTTATTTGCTTCCACTTTTGGAGCAATAACACCATTTTGTTCGTGTAGTTCGGTTCCATTATTCATTGGTTTTGTAAAAGGAGGAATTCCATTAGGTGTAACCTTTGCTTTTCTAATCACATCGCCTTTAGTTAATGAAGTTGCAATAGCTCTATTTATTGGAATGTTTGGTTTAAAAGCAACCTTAATTTATGTTTCTAGTGGTATTTTATTGGGAATGATTGGCGGATTTATTTTAGGAAAACTAAAGTTAGAAAAACACTTATCACTTTGGGTGCAAGGTGTTTTAGCGAATGCAGAAAAAGAAGGCGATTTAGAAGAAGAAAAACTAACTTTTTCAAAACGTTTGCCTTCTATTTTTAAAGAAGCATTTTTAATAATTAAAGGTGTTTTTTGGTACATTATAATCGGAATAGGAATAGGAGCCATGATGCACGGATTTATTCCTACAGGATTTTTTGAACAATACATCAGCAAAAACAATCCGTTTGCTGTGCCAATAGCTGTAATTTTAGGTGTTCCAATGTATAGCAATGCCGCTGGAGTTTTACCTATTATCCAAGTATTTGTGCAAAAAGGAATTCCCATCGGAACAGCCATTGCATTTATGATGGCAGTGGTGGGTTTATCCATTCCAGAAGCTACAATGCTTAAAAAAGTTATGACATGGAAATTAATAGTCATTTTTTTTGGAGTTGTGGCAACTTGCATCATTATTTCGGGTTATGTATTTAATTTAATTTTATAAAAATGAAGTCAAAAATTATCATAGTATTAGCAGTATTTACCACATTCTTTTCATGTAAAAATGAAGCAAAAGAAGAAACAAAAATTTCAGAAAATACAGTTCAAACTGATATTCAATTGATTCAATTTCATACCGAACATCGTTGTGAAACATGCAATAACATTGAAAAATTAAGCAAAGAAACCATCAAAGGAAACGAAGCAATTTCGTTTGTTTTGTACAATGTTGACGACGAAAAAAATGCTAAAGTTGCCGAACAATTCGAAGCTACTGGAACTTCTTTATACTTGTATAATTCCAAAACTAAAGCTACAAAAGATTTAACCGAAATGGCTTTTATGTATGCCAAAAATGAAGGCGATAAGTTTAAAACCGAACTTCAAAAGGAAATTTCCGAATTCAAATAATTATGGATTTCATTCAAACCTTTGCTCAAAATAAAGAGTTTCCAGTTCTAGCCGCTTTTGCCTTGGGATTGCTAACTGCCATTGCTCCGTGTCCGTTGGCGACAAACATAACGGCGACCGCTTTTATTGCAAAAACCATCAATAATAAGAAAAAAGTGGTGTTGAGCGGATTGCTTTATACTTTGGGAAGAATGTTTTCGTACACTTTAATTGGTGCGTTGATATATTTTGGAGCAAGTAAATTTCAAGTAGCAAAATTGTTTCAAGGAAATGGGGAAAAATATATAGGTTATGTTTTGATAATGATAGGTTTAATTATGTTAGATGTAATTAAGTTGAATTTTATCAAAGGATTTAATTTTACCGAAAAATTATCTGAAACGTTTAAAACCAAAGGATTATTAGGCTCATTTTTATTAGGTGCTTTGTTTGCCATGGCATTTTGTCCGTATAGCGGAGCTTTATTTTTTGCCATGTTGATTCCAATGACCTTAGCATCAAGTGAAGGATTATTATTACCCATAGTTTTCTCAATAGGAACAGGATTACCCGTAATTTTCTTTGCTTTTGTGATTGCTTTTAGCATGGAAAAACTAGGAAATTATTTCAAAACCATTACAAAAATTGAAAAAGTAATGCGAATTATCGCTGCTCTAACATTCATCATTACAGGATTGTATTACATCAATATTTATTTAAAAATAATTTAGACAAATGAAAAAACGATTAGGATTTTTAGACCGTTATTTAACACTTTGGATTTTCTTAGCGATGTTAATTGGAGTAGGAATAGGTTACTTTATTCCCAATTCAGCTGATTTTATCAATTCCTTTTCATCTGGAACTACTAATGTTCCGTTGGCGATTGGCTTGATTTTAATGATGTATCCACCATTAACTAAAATCGATTTTTCAAAAGTGCCTCTAATGTTTGAAAAACCTAAGTTATTATCGGCTTCGTTTTTCATTACATGGATTTTTGGCCCTTTTTTAATGTTTTTATTAGCTACTTTCTTTTTGAAAGACTATCCTGAGTACATGACTGGTTTAATTATTATTGGAATTGCGCCTTGTATTGCAATGGTAATCGTTTGGAACGAATTAGCCGAAGGAAACCGTGAATTAACCGCTGGTTTAATCGGAATAAATAGTTTGTTACAAGTATTTTTCTTCAGTTTATATGCTTATTTTTATTTGGAAATCATGTTGCCTTTATTCGGAATTAAAGGCTTGGAATTAAATATTACCATTGCTGAAATCGCTCAAACAGTTGGAATTTATTTAGGAATTCCATTTGCAATGGCTGTGATAAGTCGTTATGCAATAAAAAAACACTTAGGAGATAAATTTTTTAATCAAAAGTTTATTCCTTTTGTTTCGCCAATTACGTTGATTGCTTTGCTTTTTACAATTGTCGTCATGTTCAGTTTGAAAGGTGAAATGATTGTCGATTTACCAATGGATGTGGTTCGTATTGCCATTCCATTAGTGATTTTCTTTACGATTATGTTTTTCTTAATGTTTTTTGTGGCTAAGAAAATAGGTGCGGATTATAGAGATATAGTTGCATTATCGTTTACCGCTTCAGGAAACAATTTTGAATTAGCAATAGCAGTTTCAATTGGCGTATTCGGGATCAATAGCGGGCAAGCATTTGCTGGAGTTATTGGACCATTAGTGGAAGTTCCTGCTTTGATAATTCTGGTAAATGTGGCTTTTTGGTTGAAAAAAAAGTATTTTGATTAAAGTGTTTCTTTATGAAATTCTCGATATTTAAAACCAGTTTCTTTTTGGAATTCGTATTCTAATGTGCTATCAGATGGAAAAATATTTATTTTAATATTTGGATTTTTATCTTTTAGCCATTTAATGAATTCAATTGTGTTTTTATATTCCAAAGAAGAAAATGATTTTTTTCCAGATATATATATAATATGATCAGTGTTACTTTTACTCGTTCGAATGAAATGATATTCTAATAAATCTGAATATTTTAATTTTTCGACTTTCTTTATATATGAGTAAATAATTTCGATTTGATCATCATAAAAAATAATTTCAAATATACTTTCTCTTGTTTTTTTTATAATGTAAATTAGAAATGTTAATGAAAAAAGAATGCTTAATACAAAAATAAAAAGATTACATTCATCATAAATAATTTTTAATGGTAGTATCATTATTACAATTACCAAAAGTGGTAATAGAACTTCTTTAGAATTATTTGAAGAATATTTTTTCATTTAGTAAATATAAAAAAAACTCTCAATTTCTTGAGAGTTTCGTTTATTTATCAATCGAACCTAAAACTCGCTTCATAAAATCGTTTAAAGCGGTTTTTTTATCAGCTCCGTTTTTGATGGCTTGATGTACTTCAAGTGCTCCATACATATTCGAAATTAACTCAGCAATTACATCTAATTCTTCATCTTTTAAAGAAGAAACTTCACAAAGGTTTTCTAAAACTTCGATAGTTTCCACTAAATAATCCTGATCGTTATCCTCAATAAATTGAGTTAACTGTTTTATTACGGGTAATTTCATGATTAGACTACTTCATTTACTAATTCGGCTAAAACTTCAGCTTTATTAGTTTGTGTTTGATTAACTAATACACCATTTTTGAAAGTAGCAAACGTAGGTAAATTATCCACTTTTGCTAATTTTCTTGATTCCGGAAATTTTTCTGCATCAACCATTATGAAAGGAATTGATTCGTTTTGTGACGCCATCATTTTGAATTTTGGTTTCATAATACGACAATTTCCACACCATGATGCTGAGTATTGAACCACAACTGTTTCGTTGTTTGCAATTACTTCAGCTAAATTATCTTGTTCTATTTCTGTAAACATTTTTTTTTAGTTTAAAGTTTCATGTTTCAAGTTCCAAGTTGAATAACCTGAAACCTGAAACTTGAAACAAAATTATTAATGAGAAGCTAAATAAGCAGCAGTACTATTTCTGTCAGCACTCATTGCTTCTTTTCCTTCTTCCCAGTTAGCTGGACAAACTTCACCTTTAGTTTGTACGTGAGTGTAAGCATCAATTAATCTTAAATATTCGTTTACGTTTCTTCCTAATGGCATATCGTTAACGCTTTCGTGGAATACTTTTCCTTCTTCGTCAATTAAATATGTTGCTCTGAAAGTAACATTTGAACCTTCTAAGATTTCATCATTTAAATCTTCATTGTAAACCCATTCTGCATCTAAAATATCTAAAGCAGCTGCCAAGTTTCTTGTTGTATCAGCTAAAAGTGGGTAAGTTACACCTTCGATGCCTCCGTTATCTTTTGCTGTGTTTAACCACGCAAAGTGTACTTCGTTAGTATCACATGAAGCACCAATTACTGTAGTGTTTCTTTTTTCAAATTCTTGTAAAGCTGCTTGAAAAGCGTGTAATTCTGTTGGACACACGAAAGTAAAATCTTTTGGGTACCAAAATAAAACTACTTTTTTCTTGTTGTTAACCGCTTCTTCTAAAATATTGATTCTTAAGTTATCTCCCATAAAAGAGATTGCGTCAACTGTGATGTTTGGGAATTTTTTTCCTACTAATGCCATGATTTATTATTTAAAAATTATTATTGTTTTTCTGAGTGCGAAATTACAAATACAATAGCTAATAAAACATGATATTTATTATATTTTCAAATATTTGAATAGATAAAATTTATGATAAAAAATCTTATGAAATTTACTTATTTTGAAAAATGATTTTAAAATTAAGTAAAGTGAAAAATTTAATGGTATAAAAAATAATACCATCAAAAAAATGATGGTATTATTAGAGAAACAATAATAAATTATGGAAATTTTATTTTAAATCAAATCGGTCTAAGTGCATTACTTTAGTCCAAACATTGATAAAATCTTTTACAAATTTTTCTTTGTTATCATCTTGAGCATACACTTCTGCATAAGCTCTTAAAACGGAATTAGAACCAAAAATCAAATCAACTCTTGTTGCAGTCCACTTTGTTGCTCCTGATTTTTTATCTACAATATTGTATAAGTTTTCGCCAACAGGTTTCCAACTATAACTCATATCGGTAAGATTCACAAAGAAGTCATTGGTAAGAACGCCTTCGTTATGTGTGAAAACACCGTGTTTTGTTCCGCCGAAGTTAGTACCAAGAACACGCATTCCTCCAATTAAAACAGTCATTTCTGCTGCAGTTAATCCAAGAAGTTGCGCTTTGTCCAACATTAATTCTTCTGGTTGAACTACATATTTCGCTTTCATAAAGTTTCGGAATGCATCGTTTGTTGGTTCTAAAACTTCGAAAGATTCTGCATCTGTCATTTCTTGCGAAGCGTCACCTCTTCCTGCATGGAAAGGAACTTTTACATTGAATCCACCTTCTTGAGCCGCTTTTTCAATTGCAGCGCTTCCTCCCAAAACAATTAAATCTGCAATACTTACTTTTTTACTTAAACCAGACTGAATTTCGACTAATTTATTCAAAACTTTTTGTAATCTTTCAGGTTCGTTGGCTACCCAACTTCTTTGAGGTTGTAAGCGAATTCTTGCTCCATTTGCACCGCCTCTAAAATCAGAACCTCTAAACGTTCTTGCGCTATCCCAAGCGGTGTTGATTAATTCAGCTCTTGTTAATCCGCTATTTAATAATTTAGTTTTTAATTCTTCAATTTCTGAATCTGATAAAGTGTAATCTACTTTAGGAATTGGGTCTTGCCAAATTAAATCTTCTGCAGGAACATCAGCTCCTAAATAACGCTCTTTTGGACCTAAATCTCTGTGTGTTAATTTGAACCAAGCTCTTGCAAATACATCTGAAAAATAAGCAGGATCTTTATAAAAACGTTCCGAAATTTCTCTGTAAGCAGGATCCATTTTCATAGCCATGTCAGCATCGGTCATAATTGGATTTCTTCTTACAGATGGATTATGAGCATCAATTGGCATGTCTTCTTCCTTGATGTTGATTGGTTCCCATTGCCAAGCACCAGCTGGACTTTTCTTTAATTCCCAATCGTAATTTAATAATAAATGGAAATATTCGTTATCCCAACGAGTAGGGTGGGTTGTCCAAGAACCTTCTAAACCACTTGTTACGGTGTCGGCGCCATTTCCGTTACCTTTTGGATTTAACCAACCAAAACCTTGGTTTTCAATTTCACAGCCTTCAGGTTCTTTTCCTAATTGCGAAGCATCACCATTTCCATGCGCTTTTCCTACCGTGTGACCTCCAGCGGTTAAGGCTACTGTTTCTTCATCGTTCATTGCCATTCGTTTGAATGTAATTCGAACATCATGTGCTGTTTTTAATGGGTCGGGTTGTCCGTCAACACCTTCTGGGTTTACATAAATTAATCCCATCATAACAGCTGCTAGTGGATTTTCTAAATCTCTTTCACCTGAATATCTACTGCCTTCGCTTCCTGATTTTGCTAACCATTCTTTTTCTGCTCCCCAATACACATCTTTTTCTGGATGCCAAATATCTTCACGACCACCTGCGAATCCGAAAGTTTTTAATCCCATTGATTCGTATGCCATATTTCCGGCTAAAATCATTAAATCAGCCCAAGAAATTTTATTTCCATATTTCTTTTTGATTGGCCATAATAATCGTCTGGCTTTATCTAAATTTCCATTATCTGGCCAACTGTTTAAAGGTGCAAAACGGATATTTCCAGTTCCAGCGCCTCCGCGACCATCTGAAATTCTATAAGTTCCTGCAGAATGCCAAGCCATACGAATCATTAAACCTCCATAATGTCCCCAATCGGCTGGCCACCAATCTTGACTATTTGTCATAAAGGTTTTTAAATCATTCTTTAGTGCTTCTAAATCTAATTTTTTAAATTCTTCGGCATAATTAAATTTTTCACCTAACGGATTTGTTTTGGTATCGTGTTGGTGAAGAATATCTAAGTTGAGTGATTTAGGCCACCAATCTTGATTCTTTGCACCATCGCTTAATCCTTTTTGGTTTTGATGAAAAGGGCATTTGCTAATGTCGTTTGAGTTTTCCATATTCAATAATTTTAATTTATGTTGTAAGTGTTTGTTTTCTAATTTTCTACACTTGCTAATTTACAAATAAAAAAACCACTACTTGATTTAAGTAATGGTTAAATTTTATTTAAAAATAGATTTTATTGATAGTTTATCTATTCTTTGATACTTGAAACTAATTGTTTAATTTTAATATTGAATGCGGCAAAAATTAAAGTCATAAATGGACTGATGATATTAAAGAAAGCATAAGGTAAATAATCAAGTGTTGAAACACCAAGAGTTCCTGCTTGATAAGCCCCACAAGTATTCCAAGGTACCAATACTGAAGTTACTGTTCCAGTATCTTCTAGTGTTCTACTTAAATTTTCAGGTGCTAATCCTTTATCTTTATAGGCTTTTGCAAACATTTTTCCAGGAACTACAATCGCTAAATATTGATCAGAAGCTGTAATGTTTAAAGCTAAACAGCTTCCAACAGTTGAAGCGAATAAACCAAAAGTTGTATGTGCTAATTTTAATAATGATTCACTAATTCTTGCTAAGGCACCAATTGCATCCATAATTCCACCAAAAACCATAGCACAAAGAATTAACCAAATTGTTGGTAACATTTTAGCCATACCACCTGAAGTAAATAAATCTGCTAAGGTTTTGTTTTCTGTAGGAACAACCACTTTTGATGTAATTGCATCCATTACACCTTTATAAGCTGACTTAAAATCCATTGTTTCAACACCAGCAATTTGATTGATAATTTGAGGTTGAAAAATTACAGCAAAAATTCCTGCTAATAATGTTCCTACCAATAAAGCTACTAATGGTTCTGTCTTTTTTACAATTAATCCAATTACGATTACTGGAACTAAAAATAACCAGCCCGAAACATTAAATGAAGTGGTAATTGCTGTTAATAGTTCATTTGTATTTACATCGCCTTTTACTTCAATAGAAAGTCCTAAAATAATGAATAAAATTAGTGTTATAATGTATGTTGGAATTGTTGTTAATGTCATGTATTTAATGTGCGTAAACAAATCTGTTCCAGCCATAGCAGGAGCAAGGTTGGTTGTGTCTGACATTGGTGATAATTTGTCACCAAAATAGGCTCCCGAAATTACAGCTCCGGCCACCATTCCTAAATCAAAGCCTAAAGCGCCTCCAATTCCAATTAAAGCAATCCCAACAGTTGCCGATGTGGTCCAAGAACTCCCTGTTGCAATTGAAATTACCGAACAAATAATTAATGTTGCTGGTAAAAAAATGGCAGGGCTTAATATTTGTAATCCGTAATATATCATCGAAGGGATAATACCACTTACCATCCAAGTTCCAGCAAGTGCACCTACCATTAGTAGAATTAAAATAGCACCAGCGGTAGATTTAATGTTATTTGCAACTTCATCTAACATTTTATGAAAGGAAACTTTATTAAAATATCCCATAATTGCTGCTACAGCACCACCTAAAAGTAGAACAAATTGATTACTTCCTCCTAAAGAAGCATCTCCATATATAAATACATTAAAGGCTAACATTCCAATTAATGCGACTACTGGAATTAATGCTTCCCAAAGTTTTAATTCTTTATTATTATTGATTTTTGTATCCATTTAGTTTTGTTTGAGCTTGCAATATAGAAAAATCATATTTTACAACAAAGTATCGTTAAAATAAAAAATCCGATTTAGCAATGAATCGGACTTTTTGAAAATTTATTTTGATTGAATTATAAAACTCCTAATTCTACCATACATTGTTTCATCATTTGATACGTTCTTTCAATATCGTTATCTAAACCAATTGAAAAACGAATTAAACCATCTGTTAATCCCATTTCTGCTTGTTCTTCTAATGGAATTTCTGATGATGTTGAAGTTCCAGGAGCACTGAATAATGTCTTGTAGAACCCTAAACTTACCGCTAAATACCCTAAATTTCTTTCTTGCATTAATTCCATTAAAGCATTGGCTTTGTCTAGACTTCCAACATCAATTGTCATCATTCCACCAAATCCGTATTCTGGATTAATCATGCTTTTGTAAATTTCATGACTTGGATGACTTGCTAAACCTGGGTAAACCGTTTTAATTCCGTCAGTTTCAAATTTATTTGCCAAATACATTGCGTTGTGGCTGTGTTGTTTCATTCTGATGTGTAATGTTCTCATGTTTTTCATCACAGAAGCCGAACGCAAACTATCCATTGTTGGACCTAAAAGCATGCTTGCTCCGTCGTTTACATTTTTTAAACTATTAATGAATTCCTGAGAAGCACACGTTACACCACCAACCGTATCGCTACTTCCGTTGATGTATTTCGTTAATGAATGAATCACTATATCAGCACCTAATTTAGCAGGAGCTACAGATAAAGGTGAAAACGTATTGTCAACTACTAATTTGATGTTGTGCTTTTTAGCAATTTTAGCCAATGAAGTAATATCAGCCACCTCTAATAACGGATTACTTACGGTTTCGCAGTATAAAACTTTTGTGTTTGGTGTAATAGCAGCTTCAACTACATCTAATTTTGTAATATCAACAAATGTAGTTTTGATGCCCATTCTTGGAACGAAATTCTTTAAGAAGGCATAAGTTCCACCGTAGATAGTTCTACTTGAAACAATATGGTCGCCATTTCCACATAATTGCAAAAGAGTAGGAGTGATAGCGCCCATTCCAGAAGCTGAAACATTTGCCGATTCTGTTCCTTCCATTGCAGCCAAAGCTTTGTCTAAGTATAAATTACTTGGAGATGAATGACGTGAATATAAATAACATCCTTCTGCATTTCCTTCAAAAGTGTCGAACATGGTTTTTGCAGAAAGAAAAGTATACGTTGAACTGTCTGAAATTGATGGATTTACACCACCAAATTCACCAAAATATTGTAAATCTTGTATACGATCTGCAGGATTGAATTTTTCCATATTTTTAAAGTTTAGTTGTTTATTTTAAATCAAAAATAGCAATGTGTAAATTATTATTCAATACTTGTGTGATAAAATAGATTTTTGTTCTATTTTTATTTAAAGTTGTAGTTTTTATTTCTGTTATTTATTCATTTTGGTTACATTTGCCGATAACAATAAAACAACCAACACAACTAATCAATGGACGCAATCGACAAAAAACTACTTGGATTACTTCAAGAAGACACAAAAAAAACTACAAAAGAACTTTCAATGGTTTTGAATCTTTCAGTAACTGCGGTTTATGAGAGAATTAAAAAACTAGAGCGTGAAGGAGTAATTAGCAAATATGTTGCAATTTTAGACAGAAATAAGGTAGAAAAAGCCTTTGTAGTCTTTTGTCATATTAAGTTAATTCAGCACACTAAAGATTTAATTAACACTTTCGAAAGTGAAGTAATTAAATTAGATGAAGTTTTAGAATGTTTTCACGTAAGTGGCGATTATGATTACATTTTAAAAGTACACGTAAAAGATATGGATGAGTTCCGTGAATTTATGGTAACAAAACTTACTGGATTAAAACATATTGGAAGTACTCATAGTTCGTTTATGATTGGAGAAGTTAAAAATAGTACGGCTTTTACTTTGTAAGAAACACCTATAATAATTTACCAAAAAAGTAACAAATAATTAATTCAAAAAGCGTTACTTTTGTATCCGAATTTAAGTCAAACAACAAACTTTATATAAAATCATGAGTCAATTTGATGTAACCATTATAGGTTCTGGACCTGGAGGATATGTTTCAGCTATCCGTTGTGCCCAATTAGGTTTTAAAACTGCTATTATTGAAAAATATGCCACTCTTGGAGGAACATGTTTAAATGTAGGATGTATTCCATCGAAAGCATTATTAGCTTCTTCACATCATTATGAAGAGTTACAACATTTTGCAGACCACGGAATTGAAGTTTCAGGTGAAGTAAAAGTGAATCTTGAAAAAATGATTGCTCGCAAACAAGCAGTAGTGGATCAAACTTCGGGTGGTGTAAAATTCTTAATGGATAAAAACAACATCACGGTTTTTAATGGAGTAGGTTCGTTTGAAAGCGCTACTTCGGTAAAATTGACTAAAGCAGATGGTTCTTCGGAAATCATCGAATCAAAAAATATTATTATCGCTACAGGTTCTAAACCATCTAGCTTGCCATTTATCAAATTAGATAAAGAAAGAATCATCACTTCTACTGAAGCTTTGAAACTGAAAGAAGTTCCAAAACACCTAGTAATTATTGGTGGTGGTGTTATCGGAATCGAATTAGGTCAAGTATATTTACGTTTAGGAGCACAAGTTTCTGTAGTAGAATTCATGGACAGAATTATTCCAGGAATGGACGCAGCTTTGTCAAAAGAATTGACTAAAGTGTTGAAAAAACAAGGAATGAAGTTCTATACATCTCACAAAGTGCAATCGGTAGAAAGAGCTGGAGATGTTGTAACCGTAAAAGCAGAAAATGCTAAAGGAGAAATCATCACGTTAGAAGGTGATTATTCATTAGTTTCTGTAGGTCGTCGTCCTTATACTGATGGATTAAACGCTGAAAAAGCAGGTGTAAAAGTTACGGATAGAGGTCAAATCGAAGTAAACGATCATTTACAAACTTCGGCTTCAAATGTTTATGCGATTGGTGATGTAGTTCGTGGAGCCATGTTAGCACACAAAGCAGAAGAAGAAGGTGTTTTAGTTGCTGAAATTTTAGCAGGACAAAAACCACATATCGATTATAATTTAATTCCTGGTGTAGTGTACACTTGGCCAGAAGTTGCCGCTGTTGGTAAAACAGAAGAGCAATTAAAAGCAGATGGTGTAGCTTATAAAGCAGGAAGTTTCCCATTCAAAGCATTAGGAAGAGCTAGAGCTGGTGGAGACACTGACGGATTTGTAAAAATCTTAGCCGATGCCAAAACAGATGAAGTTTTAGGAGTTCACATGATTGGAGCAAGATGTGCTGATTTAATTGCAGAAGCAGTTACAGCAATGGAATTCAGAGCAAGCGCTGAAGATATTTCAAGAATGTCTCACGCTCACCCAACGTTTGCAGAAGCTATCAAAGAAGCAGCATTAGCAGCAACAGATAACAGAGCATTACACGTGTAAATAGAAAAGTTATTATATCAAAAATCCCAAATTCAATAGAGTTTGGGATTTTTTATTTGATTTAAATTAATGATGATTTAGATTACCTTTTACTATTCCATTCTTTTTCAAAAAAATCAATATACTGAGCATATTGAGAATCTTTTTCTGCATATGTTCTAGTTATCTTTGCCCATTCATCAAACTTAGCTTTATTCTTAATTAAGAAATATCCTTGAGCCATATTTACTGCCATCTCCGATTTTTCAAAATTACTATCAGACAAACTAATTCCTTTTTTATAGGTTTTTTCTGCCATGTCTAATTTATTTAGTTTAGAATAGGCATATCCTAATTCTCTGTAAAAAGAATAATTTTTAGAATCGTTTTTTAAAGCCTTTTCTAAAATTGGAATTGATTTATCGTATTGTCCTAAATGATTGTATGCATAAGCAATCTCGAATTCTAAACCTTTATGATGAGGTTCTTTTTTATAAGCTTTATTTAAATACAATAAGGCTTTCTCACAAGCACCAACATGATTAAAGTGGTAGCCTAATTGTTTTAAATTTTCAACCGAATCTTCCGAAAATTTATAATGTACTAACCAATCAGGTTCTTTAGCCAAATTTAGTTCAGCAATTTTTTTATCATCCAATACAGCCATTTTAACAATGTTAGGATTGTCTAATCTCTTCTTTGTTATTTGAAAAGCTGGCTCAGCATTACCAATATATTTTTTATTTTTATCAATATAGAAACTTCCTCCAAGTTGAAATGTAATTCCCGCTGATATGTCAATGTAAATAAAACCGTAAGTATATATTGAATCAGTTGATTTTTTGGGTAAAACAACCCATTTATTTACGGCATCATAAAAATTGGTTTCAAATTTAAGTTCACTGTTTTCTTGAGCATTTGTATTAGTAAATAATAGAATGCTAAGGCAAATGATAAATAGTTTTTTCATAAATAAAGTATTAGCATTTCAAATATATGAAAAACCACCAGTTTCCTGATGGTTTTTTCTTACTTTTTTAAAAACTTTTTATATCCTAAAAATCCCAAAAACCCTATCAAAACAAATGGCCAAAGCACTACAACAAAAGAAATAATGTTTTCCAACATAAACCACCCCGTTTTAATACTATCCCAAATTTGTAAACCAATATTTGGTCGGTAAGCGTTGATGCTTTTTTCATTAGCCACCATTTCTTGTTTGATGCTTTCGTCTTGGTAAATGTTTAGCGTTAAAGTACTAAAATTAACTTGGTCTTGTAACGATAAATTCTGCAATTTTGAAGCGTCATTTTGTTCTTTTTTAGTATCTAAGGTTTCTTCTGCTTTTACAACTTGATTTAGTTTCTTTCCTTTTGAATCAATTGCATTTTCTAAACGTTTTTCAGATGAATTACTTCGTTTTTGAGCTAATTCATTCGATAACATTTGTAACGAAACATCATCAGCTTTGATAATACGATAATCTAAAAAATGAACTTGTTTCGCAATGGTTTTAATCACGGTGTCCATTTTCGTATTCGGAACGCGAATGGTGATATTGTTATCTACTTTATATTTTGTAGTTACTAAAGTACTATCCTGACTAACTTTGGTTCGGTCTTCGCTGTGAATGTTGCTTTGAAGATTGGTATAGGTTACAAATCCACCAAATTTCGTAGTTGCATCTTCAATAGCATAAGTTGATTTGGCAACATTCTTGACTTTAAATTTTACATCAGCGGTTCTAACAAATTTCCGATTGCTGTTTTTGTTTTCAACTGCTGCGGAAGAAGAAATAACACTTGTGCTATCAGTTGTAGCTTCTTCAGCGTAAGCGGCATTTTCTTTTGAAGCCGATTCTTTACAAGATAAGACTAAGCCAAGTGCAAGCAAAGTCAGTACGATTTTGGTGTTTTTGTTCATAAAAATTCATTTTTAAAGTTATTGATTAATTGTTTTTAATACGTGTAGTTTTAGAATCAATACAAATGAATTTTTAATGGGTTAGTTGTAGAGGCAAGAATAAAAATCGTGCCAAATTTTAACATTTGAACCATTTTCCAACAACTATTTTTTTGTTGTACTTTTACGAAGTAAATTTTACAATTTGAGAACAGTAATTACAAAAGATATTTCGCAGTTTCCTGACTTTAAAAACCAACTTTTGCATTGGGCCAACCAACACAGAGAAGTTGTTTATTTAGATTCGAATCTGTATCATCAAAAGTATTCGAGTTACGATGCGGTTTTGGCGGTGGATGCTTTTACTTCGATTAAAACCGATTACGAAAATGCGTTTCAAGATTTGTATCAGTACCAAAGTCAAACGAAAGATTGGTTGTTTGGTTATTTATCCTACGATTTAAAAAATGATACCGAAGCTTTACAATCTAATAATTTCGATGGTTTAGAATTTCCTGATTTGTTTTTCTTTCAACCTAAAAAGTTGTTTTTAATCAAAGAAAATCAAGTTGAAATTCAATATTTACGAATGTGCGATGACGAAATAGAATTTGATTTCGAAGAAATCATTTCAACAACATCCATCACCCATCATCCATCATCCATCAATATAAAGCAAAGAATCTCTAAAGAAAACTACCTTTCCAAAGTTTCCAAAATGCTCGAACACATTCACCGTGGTGACATATACGAAGCGAATTTTTGCATGGAATTCTATGCCGAAAATGCTCAAATCGAACCTTTGGAAATCTATCAAAAACTGAATGCGATTTCTGAACCACCATTTGCGGTGTATTTCAAAAATAATTTTCACTATTTACTTTCTGCTTCACCAGAACGATATTTGCGAAAAGAAGGTTTAAAAGTCATTTCTCAACCTATAAAAGGCACTGCCAGAAGGAGTTTCGATTTAGAACAAGACGAACAATTAAAATCTGATTTGGCTCAAAACGAAAAAGAACGTTCCGAAAACATCATGATTGTCGATTTAGTTAGAAATGATTTATCTCACACCGCCACAAAAGGAAGCGTTAAAGTGGAAGAATTATGCCAGATTTACACGTTTAAGCAAGTCCATCAAATGATTTCAACGATAGTTTCCGAAGTTGAAAATACGACTTCACCAATTGAAATTCTGAGAACCACTTTTCCTATGGGAAGTATGACTGGTGCACCAAAGATTTCCGCTATGCAAATCATTGAAGAATTAGAAGAAACCAAACGCGGATTATACAGTGGAGCAGTGGGTTATTTTACTCCAAATGGCGATTTTGATTTTAATGTGGTGATTCGAAGTATTTTGTATAATTCAAAAAATCAATATTTATCTTTTTCTGTCGGAAGTGCTATTACTTCTCAAGCCATTCCAAAAATGGAGTATGAAGAATGTTTGTTAAAGGCAAAAGCAATGTTTGAGGTTTTAAAATAAAATAGTTATGAAAAAAATATTCTTTGTTTTAATTGTTGTTACCATTTTATTTTCATGTAAATCTTCTGTTTCAGAAGTAAATCATATAATTGATAAAGAATTCGAGATTTATAAAGTTGCCAATTCAAAAGCTACTTTGGTATTGTTTCCTTGTTTTCCTTGTGATATTGAAAACACAAAAAATGAATTTCCTATCATCGAAGAAGCCAATAAGAAAGGCGTCTCTGTTATTTTAATGAATTATAATTTTAAACTTTATTTGAAAGATAGTGAATTACAAAATTTGTCAAAACACTTTAATTCAATTTTTAAAAACAATAAATTGAGTACTGATAATGTATATATTGGTGGATTTTCAGGTGGTGGAAATGTCACTTTGTTACTAAGTAATTATTTGATTAAAGAAGAAAATTCAATTCAACCAAAAGGAGTTTTTATTGTTGATTCACCTGTTGATTTATTGGGTTTGTATAAAGTTGCTGAAAAAAATATTATTTCAAATTTTTCTAGTGAATCTGTTCAGGAAGCAAATTGGATAATAGATACATTTAATGCTGAGTTTGGTAATCCAAAAGATTCCATTTCATTATATAAAAAACTATCGCCTTACACTCTAGAAACCAATACTATTTCTAATGTAGAAAATCTTAAAAATTTAAAAATCAGGTTATACACTGAACCTGATTTTGATTGGTGGTTTAAAAATCGGAAAAACCAAAAAGATGAGATTAATTCTTATTTTATTGAACAACTTTATAATGATTTAAAAATTAAAGGTTTTCAAAAAATCGAATTAATTAATACAAAAAACAAAGGCTATAGAGCTGATGGCACAAGACATCCACATTCTTGGGCTATTGTAGATAAAGAGAATTTACTAAATTGGGTATTAGAGAAAAATTAATTCCTTATTTTTGGTCATGCTAACAAAATTTCAGAATAATATCGAACAAAATTTTCCCCAACTGAAAGACAAGAAATTGCTTTTAGCGGTTAGTGGAGGCATTGATAGTATGGTTTTGTTGGATTTGTTTTATAAGTTGAGGTTTGATATTTGCGTAGTTCATTGTAATTTTCAACTGCGTGGAAAAGAGAGTGATGCAGATGAAATGTTGGTTAGGGAAACTTGCCAAGACAGCTATATTCCTTATTTTATTGAGTCGTTTGACACACTCGAATTTGCTAAAGAAAACAAACTTTCCATTCAATTAGCCGCTCGAAAGTTGCGTTACGATTGGTTTCAAGAAATTATTTCACTTGGATTTGATTATGTTTTAACTGCACATCATTTGGATGACAATGTAGAAACGTTTTTAATCAATTTTACAAGAGGAACTGGCTTAGAAGGTTTAACGGGAATTCCAGCTCAAAATGGAAACATTATTCGTCCATTGTTGCCTTTTTCACGAGAGGAAATTGAAAATTATGCGCTAGAAAATAAAATTCAATGGAGAGAAGATTCTAGTAATGCTTCAGACAAGTATTTTAGAAATAAATTACGTCACAATATTGTTCCCACTTTAAAAGAATTGAATACAGGATTTTTAGATTCGTTTCAAAATACCTTACATCATTTGCACCAAGCAGAATCTTTGGTTAACGATGCTTCAAAATTGGTTTATGAGAAAGTTGTTGAAGTAAAAGAAAATCAATTAGAGATTCATCTAAAATCGTTGCTTGAATTCCAAAATTACAAAGCGTATTTGTACCAATGGCTCAAAGAGTATGGATTTTCAGCTTGGAATGATATATATGATTTGGTCGAAGCACAATCAGGAAAACAAGTTTTTTCAGAAAGTCATGTTTTATTGAAAGATCGAGAGAAATTAATCCTTTCCGAAAGAAAAGAAGTAAATAAATCGGAAGTTTTCATCATTGAATCGATAGAAAGTAAAGTTAATATTCCCTTAAAACTTAGGTTTTGTAAGGCAGTTAACATTTTTGAAACAGTTTCCAATTGTATATTTGTAGATGAAAGTAAGATCAAATTTCCATTAACGATTCGAAAATGGCAAGAAGGAGATTATTTTTATCCATCAGGAATGAATGGAAAAAAGAAACTAAGTAAATATTTCAAAGACGAAAAATATTCGCTTTTAGATAAAGAAAATCAATGGTTATTATGTTCGGAAGACCAAATCGTTTGGGTAATCGGGAAAAGAGCAGATAATCGTTTTATAAATAGAGAAACAACACAAAACAGTATAAAAATCGTATTAGAAGAATGAGAAAATATTTCGCCTTAATCGCCTTAATTTTTGGATTTTTTGGAAATGCACAAATTTTAAATCCGGTACAATGGAAAACTAAAGTGGTTCAAAAATCGGCTACCGAATTTGAATTGGTTATGGATGCTACTATCGAAAACGAGTGGCACATGTATTCGCAATTTACTCCAGAAAACGGACCACTTCCAACGGTTTTTGATTATAAAAACACAAAAGGGAATTATTCATTAGTTGGGAAAACTAAAGAGAGTGCCTACAAAAAAGTATATAATGATATTTTTGAGGTAGACGAATATTACTTTGCTAAAACGGCTCAGTTTAAACAGATAATCAAAGTTACTAATACGAAACTAAAAGAAGTTAAAGTATATGTGGAATACCAAGTTTGTAAAGAACAATGTATTCAACAAGATGCTACTTTTACTTTTAAATTGCCTGAAATTAAACCAACTGATGCAGAAGTTTTACCTGTTTCTGATGAAAATATAATTGATTCGACTTCTCAGAATGAAAACATAGATAAAGAAGCAACAACAGAAGTAAAGAAAGAACCTGTAGTTGGTCAATCAGAAAATGCTACTCCAAAAGAGGAAAAGAAAAGCTTGTGGGGAATTTTCATTTTAGCTTTTTTAGGCGGATTTGCTGCTCTACTAACGCCTTGCGTATTTCCAATGATACCAATGACGGTAAGTTTCTTTACAAAACAAAGTAAAACCAAAGCAGCCGGAATTCGAAATGCTTTTATTTATGGAATTTCTATCATTATTATTTACGTTGGTTTAGGTATGCTAATTACGGCACTTTTTGGAATAGATTCTCTAAATGCGTTATCAACTAATGTTTGGTTTAACTTAATATTTTTTGTAATTCTAATCGTTTTTGCAGCTTCATTTTTAGGAGCATTTGAAATCGTTTTACCAAATTCATTTTTAAATAAAATCGACAAACAAGCCGATAGAGGTGGAATCATCGGAATCTTCTTTATGGCATTGGCTTTAGCTGTTGTTTCGTTTTCATGTACGGGACCAATTGTAGGTTCTTTATTAGGTGAATCAGCAAGACAAGGTGGAATAGGACCAATAGTTGGAATGTTAGGTTTTTCATCTGCCATTGCGTTGCCTTTTATGTTGTTTGCCATGTTTCCAGGTTGGATGAATTCGTTACCAAAATCAGGTGGATGGTTAAATACAGTTAAAGTATCATTAGGATTCTTAGAATTAGCTTTTGCTTTCAAATTTTTATCTAATGCCGATTTAGTTTTACAAACACATTTATTAGAAAGAGAAGTGTTTTTAGCTATTTGGATTGCTGTTTTTGGAGCTTGGGCATTATATCTTTTCGGAAAATTAATCTTACCTCACGATAGTCCAATGACCCATATCTCGGTAGGAAGATTATTCATAGCTTTATTTGTTACAACATTTACCATTTATTTAATTCCTGGATTATGGGGTGCACCACTAAAAATATTGAGTGGTTTCACTCCGCCAATGACTTATAGCGAAAGTCCATATGGAGTTGGTTATCAAAATACAGTTAGATCTGGAGTTTCTTCTGAATCTGCTCTACCAGAAAACGCTCATATTGGACCATTAGGCATAACGGCATTTCATGATTATGAAGAAGGTTTAGCTTATGCAAAAAAAGTAAATAAACCTGTTTTATTAGATTTCACAGGACATGCATGTGCGAACTGTAGAAAAATGGAAGAAAATGTTTGGTCTGATGCAGAAATTTTGAAAATTTTAAAAAATGAGATTGTCTTGATTTCGTTATATGGTGATGACCAACGAGAATTACCAAAAGAAGAACAATATGTTTCTAAATCAGGAAGTGAAGTTACTACTATTGGAAAAAAATGGAGAGAATATCAAATAGAACGATACAACATTAATGCCCAACCTTATTACGTAGTTTTAGATGCTGAAGGCAAAGATATTTCGAAGCCAGTTGGTTATACACCAGATGTTGAAGAATATAAAACTTGGTTAAAAGAAGGTATTTCAAAATTCAAAAAATAAATCAAATCCCGAGCAATCGGGATTTTTTATTTCAAAAACTTTTCTATATTTGCATCTATATAAGCCATTTAAATAGTATAAGCCATGTTAGTAAAAGTATTCGGAAGCGCCGTTTTTGGCGTAGAAGCGACTACCATTACGGTAGAAGTAAACATCGATAAAGGAATAGGATATCACTTAGTGGGTTTGCCTGATTCCGCTATAAAAGAGAGTAGTTATCGTATAGCTGCCGCACTAAAAAACAACGGGTACCAACTTCCCGGAAAAAAAATCACCATCAACATGGCTCCGGCCGATTTACGTAAAGAAGGTTCTGCCTATGACCTTACTTTGGCTATTGGTATTTTAGCTGCTTCTTCCCAAATTAAATCAGAAGATATTCATAATTATGTCATTATGGGTGAATTATCGCTCGATGGTGGATTACAACCCATAAAAGGAGCTTTATCAATTGCAATTAAAGCCAAAGAAGAAGGTTTTAAAGGGTTAATTTTACCTTTTCAAAATGTAAAAGAAGCTGCAATTGTTGACGGACTCGATGTTTACGGTGTTGAAAATGTATTACAAGTCATTAATTTCTTTGAAGGAAAATCAGATTTGATTCCCACTACAATAGATACCAAAGAAGAATTCAATAAAACATTAGATTTTCCAGAACACGATTTTTCCGATGTCAAAGGTCAAGAAGGAATTAAACGTTGTATGGAAATTGCTGCAGCTGGCGGACATAATATTATTTTAATTGGTCCTCCAGGTTCTGGAAAGACAATGTTAGCCAAACGTTTGCCTAGTATTTTGCCACCAATGACGATGCGTGAAGCTTTAGAAACCACCAAAATCCATTCGGTAGCAGGAAAGACCAAAGATGTCGGTTTAATGGCGCAACGCCCTTTTAGAAGTCCGCATCATACGGCGAGTTCGGTTTCATTAGTTGGAGGTGGAAGTTATCCACAACCAGGCGAAATTTCATTGGCACACAACGGTGTATTATTTTTAGATGAATTACCCGAATTTAAACGAGAAGTTTTAGAAGTAATGCGTCAGCCATTAGAAGATAGAGAAGTCACGATTTCAAGAGCGAAATTTACAATTACTTATCCGTCATCTTTTATGTTAGTGGCAAGTATGAATCCGAGTCCAGGAGGTTATTTTAATGATCCGAATGCGCCTGTAAGTTCGTCTCCAATGGAAATGCAACGCTATTTAAGTAAGATTTCCGGGCCTTTATTAGATAGGATTGATATTCATATTGAAGTTACGCCTGTTCCGTTTGAAAAATTAACTGAAACTCGAAAAGCTGAAAGTAGTGTATCTATAAGAGAACGAGTAACCAAAGCTAGAGAAATACAATCACAGCGATTTGAAAACTTTGAATACATTCATTACAATGCGCAAATGAGTAGTAAACTAATTCGTGAATTTTGTGCTTTAGATGAGGTTTCGTTGCAATTACTAAAAACCGCCATGGAACGATTAAATTTGTCCGCTAGAGCGTATGATAGAATTCTAAAAGTTTCAAGAACGATTGCTGATTTAGAGAATTCAGATAGTATTCACTCACATCATATCGCAGAAGCAATTCAGTATCGAAGTTTGGATAGGGAAGGGTGGTTAGGCTAGTTTGAGGTTTTAATTATTGAATTCTTCTAGACGTAATTAGAAGAATTCAATAATTTAAAAAGTATCTTGTTTGGAGTCTATATGAATCCATTTTTTGTTGCTATTCAGTTTAAAGGAACCAATGTGTTCTTTATTCCAGAAATCTGGATGAATTAAAGAAAGAAAATTGGAACCGTCTTTTGCCAAGTACAAATGATACGTTTCGCCTATTATAGGTTCAAATGAATATTTAGCATTGTATAAAATTTCATTCCATTCATATTCTTGCATTAATTTTTCATATTCGGCTTTAAGTTCATTAAACTTACTTTCGAATTCTCTATTAACATTTCGAATACCAATATTTTTCCAATCAACAACGTTATCCATTTTAATTGCTGGCGCACCTACACTTGTAGGATAAGCGAGTACATTTGCATTGTATCCATTTTCTTCAGAAAAAACTACATTATCAGGAATTTTGCTTTTCATTTTTATCTTTTAGAAATTTTATTGTTAGTTATGGCTCTTTGAAGTTTACACTTGAATCTATCAATGCCTTCAACACGCTTAGCTAAATGTTTCGTTTTGCAATTTTCAACTCTTTTTCTCCATAGTTTATAACTACTGAATTTGAGTTCTTTTTTCATTAACGCTTTTACATCAGCCTCATTTAAAGAAAACTGAAATTTTATTGCATCAAATGGCGTTCTGTCTTCCCAAGCCATTTCAATAATTCTATCAATTTCAATATCAGTGAAGTCTTTTTTGCACGAAACATTCATTTTGTTTAAAATTTAATTAAAAAAGTTAAACAAAATTACAAAAAAAATAGTTTAAAAGGGAATAGATTTGAATTATTTATGTTTTTTCCAATATTTTACACCATAGCTACAAAAAATCTCTTGTTGGGATTTGATTTTCTTTGTAGCTACGATGCAAACATTATCATCATCGTCTAATGTGATTTTGGAATTATTTTTAAATTCTAATTTAGAGAAAGCTTCTGCATCATTAGCATATTTAGCAAAACAATCTACATTCATAGAATCCAATATGGAACCGTCTAACATGTTAATGAAATAGCGGTCATTACCTTCAGAAACTCTTTTTTGAGCTTCATTATCGGTTAAAATTTCTCCTTTAAAAATGGAAATAATTTCATTAGGATAAATGTCAATTGCTGTAAATAAACCTTTTCCAGCATTTGCTATTTGAGAATCTTGAATGTACAAATAATCAGATTCGGGTGCTTCAATTTTCAAAATAGTTATAGTTCTTCAGCAAAAGTATCACCTAATCGGATATCACCAGATTTAAAACCTTTCATAAACCATTTCATGCGTTGTTCTGATGAGCCATGTGTAAAAGAATCAGGAACAACATGCCCTTGCATTTTGCTTTGAATGGCATCGTCACCTACAGCATGTGCAGCGCTTAACGCTTCTTCAATGTCGCCTTCTTCTAAATATTTTTGGTTGTAATGTGCCCATAATCCGCCATAAAAATCGGCTTGTAATTCTAAACAAACGGATAATTTATTAGCTTCGGCTTCACTTTTAGATTGTTGTAATTGTCTTACTTTTCCCGAAGTTCCTAAAATAGTTTGCACATGATGTCCTACTTCGTGAGCAATTACATAAGCTATAGCAAAATCGCCGCCTTTTGCTCCAAAACGAGTACGCAGTTCTTCAAAAAAGGCTAAATCCATGTACACTTTTTTATCACCAGGACAATAAAATGGACCTGAAGCAGAACTTGCACCTCCACAAGCAGTTTCAACTGAACCTGTGAACAATACCATTTTTGGTTGTTCGTAAGTTCCTAAATTGTTATCTTCAAATATTTTGGTCCAAATATCTTCTGTGTCAGCAAAAACGGTTGAAACGAATTCGCCCATTTCTTTTTCTTCAGGAGTAAGTTCTCTTTGTTCAACTTGTTCTGTTTGTTGAGCACCTTGACTTTGTTGAATGGTATCAACAAATGGTGCTGCCTCAGGGAAAAACATTTTTACAAGAAAAAATACAATTGCGATAGCACCACCACCAGCAATTACTTTTCCACCGCCCGACATTCCTCTTCGGTCTTCTACGTTGTCACTTTGACGTCTACCTCTCCATTTCATAATCTAACTATTTTTGTTTAATCAAATATATAAAAAAATTATTCTAATCCAATTTCATCTATTGGAGAGTTTTCTTCTAAGCCTATTCCGTTTTCATAAGTAGCATAAACAATTGAAAAATAATATGGTAAGGTAAAAAATAATCCAATACAAAGTAATATAAACCCAACCATTGAACCAATGACTCCAATTAAAAACGCAACAAAAATTATTAATGGTTGTTTAAAAAAAAGCTTTGTACTTTTTAATATTGCATCCATATAATTTTGTTCGCCAAAAATAATTAGAGGCATTGTAAAATATGTTAATAAGTAGATGATTAATTGCACAAAAAAAGCAATAAATTGATGATTTGTAATTATTAATAAAGTGGCAATTGCATTAAGAGCAACGGTTATTATAACTTGACTAATAATAATATCTTTTAAAGCGGGGCTTTTATAAAAATCAAAAAAAGTTGATATTCCAAATTCTTTATTTGTTTTGGCAAGATGATTCACATAAATAAAACCAGCTAAAATAGGAGCAAACAGAGCACCAAATAAAGCACCTACAATACCATTTATAATTTGAGTTGTTGTATTTAGGGCATTTGCTTCAATTTGTGTTATTGTTTCAGCAAAATTTCCAAAACCATACAGAATACCAAAATAGCCAGCATATAAAATTATAGCTACAATACCAATTAGTATGATTGCAACACCAGAGATTAGAAATGTTTTTTTGTAAGTTTCAAAACTATTTTCAATGATTTTTCCTAAATCTAATGAATATCCATTTTGGACTTTTTGGTCGATACGATCTTTCATATTTTTGAATTAAATTGAATTCCAAATAACATCTTTGGGAGGATTTGCTATAAATGTAAAAATTTCTTTTGAAACAGGGTGTGTTATCACTAATTTTCTAGCATGAAGATGAATACCTCCATCAGGATTACTTCTGTCAAAACCATATTTTAAATCGCCTTTGATTGGACAACCTATTGCTTGTAGTTGTGCTCTAATTTGATGATGTCTTCCTGTATGTAAATCAATTTCTAAAACATAATAGTTATCTAATTTTTTAATAACTTGATAACTTAAACTGGCTTTTTTGCTTTCAGGAACTTCTTTTGAATGTGCTTTTGAAGTATTGTTTTTAGTATTTCGTTTTAAGAAATGAACTAAAGTATCTTTTTCTTTTGGAGGACAATTTTTTACCACTGCCCAATATGTTTTTTGTGTTTCTCTGTTCTTAAATGTTTCGTTTAAACGAGTTAAAGCTTTTGAAGTTTTTGCAAAAACAACAATTCCAGTTGTTGGTCTGTCTAAACGATGTACCACTCCTAAAAAAACATCTCCAGGTTTATTGTATTTTTCTTTGATGTATTCTTTTACTACATGAGAAAGTGGTTTGTCACCCGTTTTATCTCCTTGAACAATATCGCCTACACGTTTATTGATGACAATAATATGATTGTCTTCGTGAAGTATTTGAAGATTATCTTTTGTAGAAATTTCTTTGGCAGACACAGTTAATATTGTTCGTTAGCATTAGGAAAATCTTGCGATTTCACATCCGTAACATATTGTCCTATGGCTTTTGTCATTTGATCGTATAAATCTAAATAACGACGTAAGAATCTTGGACTAAACTCGTTATTCATGCCTAACATGTCGTGGATTACCAATACTTGCCCGTCAACGCCACCACCAGCACCAATTCCAATTACAGGAATTGAAATACTTTTAGCCACTTTTTCTGCCAACGCAGCAGGAATTTTTTCTAAAACTAAGGCAAAACAACCTAATTTTTCAAGCATTTTTGCATCTTCCAACAACTTTTCGGCTTCAGCATCTTCTTTTGCTCTAACTGTATATGTTCCGAATTTATAAATAGATTGTGGTGTTAAACCTAAATGTCCCATAACGGGAATTCCAGCATTTAATATTTTTTTAATAGAATCTTTTATTTCGCTTCCACCTTCTAGTTTTACGGCATGTCCGCCAGATTCTTTCATAATTCTGATGGATGAACGTAACGCTTCTTTAGAATCAGATTGGTAACTTCCGAAAGGTAAATCAACCACAACTAAAGCTCTTTCACATGCTCTAACCACACTTGATGCGTGATAAATCATTTGATCTAGAGTTATAGGAAGAGTTGTTTCATGTCCTGCCATCACATTACTTGCCGAATCACCCACTAAAATAACATCAACTCCAGCTGAATCAACAATTTTTGCCATTGTAAAATCATAAGAAGTTAGCATGGAGATTTTTTCTCCATTTTCTTTCATTTCAATTAGTGTTTTTGTAGTAATTCTTTTGTAATCTTTCTTCGCTACTGACATGTTTTTATAGTATTTGAAAGACAAAGGTAATAAATGTTGTATTCTTTTTGGTGCACTTGAAAAATATTTATCAAATATTAAATTTATGTTAAATTATTGCAGTAATTTAGTGCCGTTTTTAAACTATGCTAAAATGATATCTATATTACTTGCTGTTGCAATTTTGGGTTATTTATCGGTTATTCTAGAATCTCCTATTAAAATAAACAAGACAATTACCGCATTATTAACTGGAACCATTTGTTGGGTTGTTATTGCTTTATATAGTAATGATGATCAGCATTTAGTTACAGAAAGATTGATGGAATATTTTGGTGAAATTTCTGGCTTGTTGATATTTTTGATGGGAGCAATGACTATTGTAGAATTAATTGACATACACAAAGGTTTTACGGTAATTACAAGTAGAATTAGAACAACATCAGTATTGAGGTTATTATGGATTGTTGCTTTTATAACCTTTGTTCTTTCTGCTTTACTAGATAATTTGGCAACCGCTATCATTATGGTGACACTTTTGAGAAAGTTAATGCCAAAAGGAGAAATTAGAATGGTATTAACAGGAATCGTTGTTATAGCAGCAAATGCGGGTGGAGCTTTCAGTCCGATTGGTGATGTTACTACAACTTTATTATGGATTGGCGGACAAGTAAGTTCTTTTGGAATTGTGAAAGCCCTGATTTTGCCTTCTATCATGGTGTTGTTAGTTCCTGTTATAATCGCAAGTTTTAGAATGAAAGGATTTGCCGTTCTTCGTGCTCAAGTTTCAATGGCTCAAGTGCGTCAGGAAGAAAAAATGCGAGGAAGTATGAGTGTTTTTATTGCAGGAGTTGTTGGTTTAGTAATGGTTCCAGTAATAAAAACGTTAACAGGATTGCCTCCATTTATTGGTGTTTTAATTTCTTTATCGATGGTTTCTTTAGTTTCAATAATGTACCATAGAAAAAAGACACAAGAAGAAAAAGATAGGTTTTCAGTCGCATACGCTTTAACAAAAGTAGATATTAGTTCTATTTTATATTTTATGGGAATTTTATTAATGGTGTTTGCATTGCAAGAAGTTGGTGTTTTAAAAGAAATGGCAAATTTCTTAGTTACAAATTTACCAAATACAAATTCCATGATTATTGCTATAGGTGTTTTATCATCAATTGTAGATAATGGAAGTTTAGTTGCAGCTACACAAGGAATGTTCTCATTAGCAGATTATCCAATGGATCATTCTTTATGGGAATTTATCGCTTTATGTGCAGGAACTGGAGGAAGTATGTTAGTAATTGGATCTGCGGCAGGTATTGCTGTTATGGAAAAGGAGAAAATTACTTTTATGTGGTATTTGAAAAAGATAACACCATTAGCAGTAGCAGGTTACATTGCTGGAATTGTAACATATTTAGTTCAAGTGCTACTAATGCATTAACCAAATAATTTTAGCAATGAAAAAACTACTTATTATCATAACTGTTTTAGTATCAAATTTAATTTTTGCTCAAGAAAAAACTCCTAAAGTAATTGTGGAAGATTTTTTTATTGCATTTCACACAAAAGATACAGTTGCTTTGAGAGAATTATGTCATCCAGAAATTGTATTGAGAACTGTTGCTAATACAAAAGAAGGTTATAAATTAGAAGCAGAAAATTTCGATGATTTCTTAAAATCTATTGCTACAATTCCTGCCAATCTAAAAATATTTGAAAAACTAATTGATTATAAAGTAGAAATAGATGGCAACTTAGCCCATGTTTGGACACCGTATGAGTTTTATGTGAATGATAAATTAAGTCACATTGGTGCAAACGCTTTTACCTTGTATAATGACAATGGGAAATGGCAAATCATCCATTTGATTGATACTCGTAGAAAAAAATCTTTATAAAATCTTTATACTTATTAGCATTTCTTTTATACGCTATTTATAAAACCCAACTTATCTTTGCCAAGTAATTCAATGGTAAAGTTTTTAAGCGTGTTTAGTAGAACATCAAATCCTAACAATCAATATATTTTCAGCATAATATTAGTAGTGCTGGTTTCACTTGTTTGCTTTGCTTTTAAAGATATTATTGGCTACAAAGTTATTGCCTTTATCCTTTTGGTTACCGTTTCTTTTGTAGCCATGTTTTACAGAATTGTTCCTACATTATTAGCCGCAGTTTTGAGTGCTTTAATTTGGAATTTCTTTTTTATCAAGCCCTATTATACGTTTCATATCGGAAATACTGAAGACAAATTTATGTTCTTTATGTATTTTGTAATTGCATTGATTAATGCTGTTTTGACGTTCAAAATAAGACAAATTGAACGAATTGCGAATGAAAAAGAGTCAAAATTACAATCCATCAAACTCTATAACACTCTTTTAGATAGTCTATCTCACGAATTAAAAACGCCTATTGCTGCTATTATTGGTTCAACCGATGCGCTTCAAAGCAATGCAATTATGACCGAAAATCAGAAAGAAAAACTATTGGAAGAAATTTCAATTGCTTCGCTACGACTCAATAATCAAGTAGAAAATTTACTCAATATGTCGCGATTAGAATCGGGTGTTATTATTGCAAAAATGGATTGGGTTGATGTGAATGAAATTGTATATGAAGTAATTAGAGCTTTAAAAATCAAATCGTATTCACAAAAAATAGTAGTTACAACTACCGAAAATTTACCGCTTTTTAAATTGGATTACGGTTTAACAGAGCATGTTATTTATAATTTATTGAACAATGCCATAATTTATACGCCTGAAAAAAGCACTATAACAATCAATTTATCATATACCGAAGATACTTTGCAAATTATAATTTTAGATGAAGGAAATGGTTTTCCAGAAGATGAAATTGCCTTTGTTTTTGATAAATTTTACCGACTTAAAAATTCGAGACCAGGTGGTTCAGGTTTGGGATTATCTATTGTAAAAGGTTTCGTTGAAGCGCAAAACGGAACTGTAACTTTAGAAAATAGAGTAGAAGGTGGAGCAAAATTCGTAATCAAAATTAAAACAGAAGTTTCAAAATTTAATCCGACAGAAAATGAATAAACGCCAAATTTTAGTCATTGATGATGAATCGCAAATCAGAAAACTTTTAGAAATTACTTTAAGTACGAATGATTTTGATGTAAAATTGGCCGAAAATGGCTTAGAAGGTATTCGTTTTGCAGCCACTTTCCAACCCGATTTGATTATGCTCGACTTGGGTTTGCCTGATGTTGATGGTCAAAAAGTATTGCAGCAATTGCGCGAATGGTATTTGAATCCCATCATGATTTTATCGGTAAAAAGTGAAGAATCAGAAATTGTAAAAGCATTAGATAATGGAGCTAATGATTATTTAATTAAGCCATTTAGAACACAGGAATTATTAGCAAGAGTTCGTTCTCACATGAGAAATCACATCAAAGAAGCTTCGGAACCAGTTATTAGTTCATCTAATTTTTCGATTGATTTGATAGCCCGAATTGTAAAAGTGAATAACGAAGAAATTAAATTAACACAAACAGAGTTTAATTTATTAGCCATTTTGGCAAAAAACGAAGGAAAAGTATTAACACATCAATACTTATTAAAAGAAATTTGGGGTAAAAGTTATAGCGACCAAACCCAATATCTACGCGTGTTTGTAGCACAATTAAGAAAAAAAATTGAAAAAGATGCCAATCATCCGGAAATGATTCTCACCGAAAGCGGAATTGGTTATCGATTTATTCTGACATAAAAAATCATTACATATGGAAAATTTAGACAGCAACACAGCTAATGTGCCAAGCAACAGTGATAGTTTGTCTTTAAATAACGCAATTAATCCTCCACAATCTAACTCAAATTCAGATTATTGGCTTCGAGAATTTATCAAAATTAATCAATGTCCACAACGAGAAGACGCCTTAGAAAATCAACTCAATGATTTGAGTTTAGTAGCTGAAAAACTCGGATTAGTTCATGCTTCGCACTTTATTAAAAACTATTATAAATTTAAAATTGAAAAATAATAATGCCAAAAACTTTATTTCAAACCGTTAGACGCGAATACTTAAAATTTCATTTGCGATTAAATCCCCAACAAAGTTTGTTTTTTGGATTTTTCATGTACAT
>Ga0209480_10000431_pt1 | contig 35464 bp, 19 predicted proteins | sample JI61114C2DNA_FD_187501 | JGI IMG/M metagenome (GOLD analysis project Ga0209480, IMG submission 187501) | Wastewater effluent complex algal communities from Wisconsin, to seasonally profile nutrient transformation and Carbon sequestration -... | ecosystem: Engineered > WWTP > Effluent > Algae... | reverse complement strand
GGCATTACCATCCCAAACGGATAGTAATCTTGAACAGTGGCTATATCTGCTAAATAGTAGTCAGCAATACCGTTTGGCGTACCAGTTTCTTGTGGTATTTTACGGTCGGTAATTGAGGCCAAAACATTACCTAAGTGGTTTGATATTTCATATAATTTATCACCAGCCCTTACTACATATCTAAAAGTATCGGTTGCAGGTGGGGTAGGTTTTGGATACATCATAGAATCAGGTTGCCAATAGCCTAAACGACTAGAGCCGTAGATATGTTGCTCTGTCCATGTTAATGTATCATTCTCTTCCTCGTAAGTTGCCATGATGTTGCCCTGCGCATCACGAATATACCAAGTTTTTGTAACATCGGCGCCATCGTAAACCACTTTCCCTACCCGATTACCCATTGCATCATATAAAAACTTAAGTTCTGGTCGTATTGTATCATATCGGGCTATACTATCGACTTTACCCATCAGATTCCAAGTAATCAGGCTTATTCCTTCTATTGAGTCTTTTACTAAATTACCGGTAAGGTCATACTCATAATTATCGTTATCCTGGTCATCAACATCTATATCAGTATAAATCGCATCGCCTATTGCATCATCTACCCGTAATAATTTATTTGACTTTGGATAATATTTGTAAGTAAGACTATCCATATTGGTTGGGCTATACCCTTTTCGTAAATATTTTGTGATATTACCATTGGCATCATAAGAAACTCTTTCTTGCAATTTACTTGAAGCATTGCCTGATGTTTGCCATGCATAAGTACCTGTATTAAAATTAAACCAAGCATCCATACTTATCAGTCTATTTAATTGATCATAACCATAAGCATATCCAACTACTGGGTCAGTTAAATTAGCTAAACTATAAGTGGCTTTTCGAATATTTCCATTATATAAAGATGGACTACTCGCGCCAAAACCGCCGGATGTAGAATATGTTGCTGTAAATCTATTTGTGCCTATAGGTCGATAATCACCTTCAAAGTAACTCAATAAGAAACTGGCTACATCACGTCCAAATAGCTTATGAGAGCCACTTGTTTTGCCATCGCCTCCCATGTCTTTACCTTGGTCTCTTCCTTCACTATTCATACCTTTTAACCAACCTTGTAAAGTGTACGCAAAATCCATTCCCTGTACTTGTCGCTCACCTATTTCAGTTCTTCTTAGCGGACCGTGTTTGTAATACAAATAGGTTGCTTCATTTTGCCATAAATGTTCGTCTATACTTGTAAGCGCATTAACTAATCTATTGTCTTCATCATAAATATATTGATGATAAAACTGGTCAGCAGAATCAGGTTGATAACTTACCTGATTTACTTTTCCACTGATTAAGTCATATTCATAGTCCATGCGTTTAAAATCGTTACTGGTGCCACGTAATCCACCCAATTCCTGAATAAGCGTAAATACATTACCCGACACATCGTAACTATAATGAGTTGCATAATCGTAGGTTAAGGAATCTTCATCGTCTACGGTTTCCCAAGTTACACTTGAAATGCGGTTTCTTAAATTAGTTTGTGCACTATTGGTAAAATGCACACCTACCGGCAATGCCTCGTTGTCGTAAAACGTACTGGAGATTTCACGTTTGTTCGTACCTACATCAATCCAATCAAATAAATCTTCATTATCAAGTGCAATTGCAAATGTCATTTCTGTTGCTTGCTCCAATTGCCCGGTTTGATAAATACGACCAAGGTTATCATATCGAGTAAATGAATATTGGTCATTTTGTCGTTGACGTGCGTTTTGAGAAACTACAATTCTACCCAAACGGTCATACCAAAATCTAGTGGTGTCACCATCAGGTGTATATTGTTTAATGAGTTGGTTTAAAGTGTTATAATAATATCGAGTTTTTAATTGATGATCAGTTTCTCCTAGCGGACCTGTTCCAGTCAACCGATAAGTTGCTTGGTTTGATTGCTCAGTTGCATCTAAAAAGTCAACACCTTCAGGTGGTACTGTTTGTGTTAAATTGCCAGATTGGTCATAATAATAAAGTGTATAATGATACTCGTTCATTGGCCTTTTTACATCAAAACTAAAATTGGCACTTGCCAAACAGTTTGCCACATACTGCGCCCAAATGGTATTTTCTATTGAATCAATATAGTCTTCATACAATAAGGTTGCATTAGCAAATGCTAATTCCAATAATTGTTCACGACAATCGGCTGTATCAATTTCGGTTGCGGAAAAAATTGGTCTATCACAAAGCTGTTCATGGTAAGTATTATCAAAGTCAAGTGTTGTTTCTCCGGCTGCAATTGAAATAGTATCATCGAAACAATTTTCTAAAAATTCCTTCCATTCAAAATAAGTTAAGTTATAACCATAATATGAATTTAAATATGCAGTCAAGGTTACTTCATATCCTTCGAATCCACCTGTAGGGAAATCAGCAACTTCAAAGAAATTATTATAAACATTTAATATTCCTTGTTGACAAGGAACACAATCTGAACAACTTAGTTCAACTGGTAAGGTCACAAGCTCCGATGTATAAAAACAACTATCATCTTGGCAAACATTTAGTATCTCATTTACTGTAGCTTCTGTGAGTGTGCTGTTATAATTTATAGCCAAAAACTCTGCAAAATTATCATACTCTAAAGAATCATATTCATTCTCATATAGGTTTACCCATTTTTCGCATACACAAACATCGGCGTAATCACCCATGAATGTCTCACTACTCATACCTGTATAATCGCCAAATGGATCCGGGTATTCGATTAAATATCCATTACACAATGTGTCACCTGGTAATACCCCAAACACTTCCTCTAAAACATCCTGAAAACTTGAGTAACCACTCGCAGTTGTCTCAATTGGTATGCTTCCATCATCTAAATCAGACGAACCAAATGGATGGTAAAAATCGCAACCTGCTACACAAACTTCAATAAAACCCGTTAACAATGAATCTAATTGACTCTCAGTTAGTGTTTCATAGCATGGTGCAATTTGCATTATCCATCCGTCAGACATGGCTGTGCAATTAGATATACAATTTACTTCTAATAATGTATCTGCATATTCATCATAATCAGTTTCTGTAACTACTGAATCTGGTACAGTATAAGCATCACTACTATAAAGGTAACGCCTTTGCATTGTCGCAAAGTCGCCTGATTGGCCAATATTCAAATCGTCTAAACTACATGACGCTTCAATTAATTTATGAAAATAATAGCTACGTCGCTCTAAATACATTGTTCTAAATGCAACCCATGCTACCCGAGCATTGCCATCACAAATTGCATCGAAATCAATAATTGGTGTACAGTCACCGGTGGGGCAATTGCCTGCAGTTGATGCTAACTCCCACATATTATAAGTGGATTCTTGATAATCTACCATATCGGCAGTTATGGAATCTATTAATGCCACTCCAGAACGCCCTGTAGCAAAGAACGGATCAAATGTTGAGGTAAAAAGTATGTTGATATCAACTGGATCTAAAAAGCCTGCCTCGACAGCAGAATCAAAAAGTTCTGTGTTTAGCATTTGAGCAGCATATTCATACTCTTCCTCCCTTCCTTCAGCAGAACACCATTCATACACACAATATTCGGGGTGCAACTGGACCAAGGTTGCTGCCCAATAATCATGCAGTGGGAATAATTGTACAAATTGTTCTACTGTAAGTTCATTTGGGCTACGTCTTACTCCATCTACAAAAACAGAATCTGCTTCACCAAATTCATTCATAAAATCTAAATCAATGTATGTGTATCCACCTTCAAAAATTAATAAACTTGCATTTAATATTGATGTATCACCAGCTATGTAATTACCTGCTCCATCAACAGTGTATTTTGCATATTGACCGCCAGGGGTGACGTCAGCAATCAGCATTCCGTATAAAGCTTCACATTCTGTAAGAATTGTGTCACATATCGCATCGCATTCAGCTAATAGTTGATTGTAATAATTTGTAGCATCAATTGTGTCTTCTTCTGAGGCTGTTGCTCCAGTTGCTTCCAATTCTGTAATATAGTATTCAATATAACCTTCAAGTGAACCTAAACTTAGAAGACAATCTTCACATGTCAAATTACATCCAGAAAAATCCAATTCCGCTTCAGCGGCTGAAATAAAACTATCAATTGGAAGAATGCATGTGTTGTCTCTAATATACATCGCCAAATATTGGTCTTTGCCGGCAGTACTCACAGCAGCATGATATTTTACATGATATTCACCAACCTCCAAATCTAATTTAAATGTATCAGTTATACTTGCTGGTACAGCTAAACATGTAGTATCGTAGAAACTTGAAGGAGTGTAATTACTTTCGACAAATGAATAGGCTTCTGCATCAGGTAGTGTTGTGTTATTACAAATATCCGTCACTTCAATTGTCAAATCATATAAACAATCAAGACATACACCTTCCGGCAAACATTCAGGTTCAAATTCGCCGCCATCTAAGGATAAATAAAAAGTGTGCTCACCAGCAGCACTTACTAAAAGTGTATAGTTATATTCTATAAAATCAGGGCCTGGGATTGGAGCAACATCCAATAAATTCGTTATAATTGTATCAGCCCCTGAATTGCTTGCTAGTGCGCTTAAATTTGATGGGGTTTCACCAGCCAATGCTGTTGCAATTACATGTCCTGAACCATCTGTATAACTGACAGAAATACTTCCATTTGGGTCCATCACCATTGTTTTCCAGTAATGTTCATTTAACCCTATCTCATTGCCAAATACACGGTCTAATTCAGCCTGATCAGCTGGGCCATAAAAATATTTAGTTTCTCGTCCTCCTCCTAATTTAAAAGTACTACCTACGTTTGTTTGACGTTTAATTCGTCCAGTTAAGTCAGGCGTATATTCAGTAACACTAAATGGATATCTGTCAGCTGAAGGAGTCCATGTTGCAATCGCATTGTTCCAATCCGGGTTGTTTTTTGAGAAATACCGCGCAGCCCCATAAGTTGAATCCATTGCAGGCACAACGAAGTCACATTCACCAATATCAAATGCATCTTTTCTATACTCCACGGTATCAGTATTATCCAAAACAGAAAAATTCTTGTTGTAACAAATTTTAGCATGTGTATCATCTGTTGGAGCCGGAATAGTTTGTATAACAGCTCTACCTTGGTGGTCATATAAGGTTTCACTTACAATTATACGACCAGCGGATTCGCTTCTAACCACAGTTTGACGAGAACGCATACTGCCATCAAAATAATTGACACTTGGTATATGTTTGCCTTCTTCGGCAAACTGCACTGAAAACTGCCAATTTAAATTATTTTCATGCCCTAAAACTCTTTCCCTAAATTCATAATCTTCAAAACTTTCCGAAAAGCCATCAGTTAACCATGGCGTTTGTTTTCTTATACTATCTGCTGAATATTGCACCGCACGAATTCGGTAAAAAACATATCCCTTCTCAAAAATGTTTTGAATCGAAAATATGTTTTCTGTAATTGTTACCCGTGTACCATTGTGACGGAATAATTCATTGTAATTAGAAAACGTTGTGGTGGAATCTAATTTATAGGCTTTAACCACCTCACTACTATCATGGTAAAATGTCCACTCTAAATCATATTCTTCGGCTCCAGCCACTTCGTCCCATCCTACTATGATTGTTCCTTTAGTTGAATTTTGTGTAGATTCGGCATTTATTGTTGCCTGGCAATCAAAAAGATATTTTCGTTCAATATGTATTTCTGCTCTCAGTCTGAAAACCGGAGGTCTTGCACCACCTAATCCCGAGGTGTAATTTATACCCTCAATAGTAATTTTTAATTTGTGCGCATCTTTCATTTTAAAAATAGCGCGGCCATTATATTGAGTAACAGCTGCAGGGTCAAAATCAATTGCTAATGTCTTAAAAATTGTAAAATCAGCATTACTGGAATCCCAATATTGAATTCGTAAAGTCACTTCACAAGTAAAACTTGCTGTTTGAATATAACTAGTGTCATCGTTAATTTCAAAAATGATAAAATCATCCACACTAATATTTGTGTCAATATCATCCCAACCGGCAGTATTAAACTTGTCGTCTTTCACAATCAAAATACTATCAACAGCAAAGGCGCTGCCAATTTTTTCACCATAAAATTGCTCGTTTACAGCAAATACCCGTGTTGCGGCAAATATCATTACCAAAACAACTAAAGAAAATTTAGATCCTGCCATGATCAACTTGTTTTAAGATGAGTGAGATTTACAAATTCATAATTTTTATATTGTGCGCCTACGGACACATTTTTTTTATCGTATTGCAGTATTTTTTGGATACTATAATGCAATGGCAAATCGCCAGTTGTAGATTCAAAATTTGAATAGTTAATTTCTAGTCTTGAATACACCGGCCTACCGGTTTTAGTATCTGTATTTTCCAAGTATCGTATTATGCACTTCGATATGAGATAGGTATTGGCGTTATATATTATTTCAACACGGGATATCTGCTGGTGATTGTATTCTAAAATTAAACCTCTGGTATTATTGCCAGGGGCAAAGGATGTAATTTCGGCACCTGACGATTCTATAAGGTTTTGAATAAACCCTAGTCGGCGTTTCTTTGTTTCATTTTCATTGAGCTCCCCTAACACAATTTGTTTATTTACATAATCGGTAAAAATGCTAAAGCTCTCATCTCCTATAAATTCGTAATCCCCAATTTTGAAATAATAACTTTTTCCATTTAGTACAGTTTTTGACGTCATAGAATCAGTTGCCTTTTTTGCCACTAAGTCAGGAAAATATTTATAATGTGCATCAAAACTTAAATTTTTATCGCCAGAGTAGGCCGCAAATAGATGCTGCAATTCTTTGGCTACTTCAACTTGGGCATAAGTCTGGTGGCTCGTTATTCCAAGCACAAAATAGATTAATACAATTGATAATGTTTTCATGAATTTAGTTTTGCGGTTTTAAATGTGAACGACCTTCTTGTATCGTCATAATGCCACGTTCAGTTTCCCGTTTAACACGTATTAAATTTCCTTCTTCATCATATTCATATAAAGTGGCGTAATTATTTTCGTCAAGCTGTGCCATCAAACGCATAGTTATACGGTCATAAACATATGACTTCATATTGCCATGATAAGGGTGAAAACGAATATCATCAAAATAGGTAGCATTTAATTCGTCTGCATTTAAAGTTAAAATAATAGAGGTTGCATCGGATGGAACAATAAATTTCATTTCAAAACGCTGCCAACCTTCTATGATTGGCCCACTTGGATCAACACTATACGTAATTGCGGAACCATCAAATGCAATTGTGGCCATGCCTTCGGCATAAGTTTTACAGTTACAAACTGTGTCAACTTTTACCCAACCACTTACAATGTAATCACCCTCTGTTGGTGAAAACTCCGGTATAAATGGATCTCTTCCAAGCTCGTAAATAGGAGTATTAAAATTCAAAATCTCACCTATTGGATAAGTAATTTCTTTTTCTACCGTTGCAGATTCACTGCTTTCAATCTTTAAAGATTTATTACCTGTATGGTATTCGTTATTACTTAAACTTACAAACTCGCCCAAACTTTCTTCAAAACTAAAATGAGTAGTTTGGCAGGGGTCCATTGCCATTCTACAATCAATATCATAATCATAGTCTTCAAAATTATCAACAGCCGCTTGGTTTAATTTCGAATTGGCAACCACTGCAACTGGAACAGTTTTGTTATATCCATAAATCGCTGTTGAATAAATGTCGAGTGCGTTTCTGGATTCAATGGCATTTCCATATTTATCAAATAGTTTACTTTCTTCTACCCAAATCCAATGTTCGTCATCGATATCAATATCCCAGTCACTAAGCTGATGTTTATAAAAAGCATCAAATTCTTCAAAAGCACCATCTGTGCGCATCACTGTTGCAGTGTCAGAAATCTCAGGTGTCCGTTTAGCATTATAAGCATATGTGGTAATTGGACGCCAAACACCAAGAATATTCATTACGTAAGGATTAACGGTATCACCTGTTTCGTATGTTATACATTCAGGCAGACATTCAATACACTCAGTAGTAACATATCCTACAGGTTGGGCTATAGGGAAACCATTATAGGGAGCACCTGTAAATATCACAGATAAAACACCTCCATAAATACTAAAATCGTAATCCCCAACAAAAGGCAATCCACAAGTTTCGCAATCTAAAAAAACATACGGATTAAGTTCAATAAAGATCCTACAACCTCCTAAAACATATTCTAACTTTCTAAAAGAAGGAAGATTTACCCAATAGTCGTCATGGCTATCATAGAAATTATTATTCCCAAGTGGATTTGTGGCTAAATAAAATAATTCCTCCCCATAATTTGTTGATAGTTCAGTGCAAGTAACACCTGCTGAATCTAAAATCTCATTAATAGTCATATTGTCAGCAGGTGTTAAATCGTAAAGTCCTGATGAAAAAATTCCGTCCATTAATGCAATCAAGCAATCTTCTGTAGGCCCATCCACTGTGTCACAAGGAGCTTCTGTTTGAATACGCTCTATTTTCCAATTATCAGAATATAATGTTGCATCTGCACTTAATATATCCGTTAATTGTGATACATTAATTGTGTCACCTGTAGCATCAACCGGGCTATTTAATGATGTGATATTACCTACTGGAATAGTTGAAAGGTTGCGATAGCCAGACCGAGTAATTTTAATTGTCACATTAGTATCAACCACATCAGTACCTGTAATATTTTTGGTATATGATTTCCCGAATTTATCAACTACATGTATTGAATTACCTGGTTCTTGTAATAGATACAATTTGTTAGGATCTACTATACCATCGCCACCGGTTATTAATAGTTCATCACCAGCATGTAAGTATAAATTCGGTGAATCAAAACCACCAATTGAACCATTGTCAATTTTGCAATTTTTTAAAATGGCGCCAATATTTTGATATGCGGGGCCCATGCCGCTATAAATCCAATGTGCAGGATAAGTAAACTTGTAAATTGGATCATCAAACTCATTTGTAACTTTTGTTAGTAAAACTTGCCCAGTTTCAGCATCATACAACAAATTCTCCGTTGAAATTTCTGAACCATTTTCGTTAACCGTGATTTTATCTAATATCCCTGCACGTTTTATCAATTTAGTTGTAGCAGTCGATCTAAACGTGGTTTCTGCACTTCTAAATGAAGGGTATATTCCTGGTATTGGCACAACAATAAATAAAAAGACAACATCGAGATTAATATGCATACCGCCACCAATTACCTTGGTTTGCTGCTCTCGCATGTCCTGCCAAATATCATAATCCATTCCTATTGTTTGAACGCTTACCGAACCGTCCGGATCAACTACATCACAAGCATTGTCTAAATGCATTACCGATGCATTTGGGTCATCAACTTTGTAATCATATTTTTTTGAGCTAATCAATGCATTCATTTCATTATAAACCGCTTCTAATTTTGGTTTGCCATGCATGTCATTAATTTCAACTACAAATCCTTGAGAAGTAGTAAGCGATTCTTTAACATTTATATTCAGAATCTTTAAAATTGGATTTGGTTTTACGGGTGCTGCCTCAAGCGCGGTAAAATAAGAAATTGTTGGAAACTCTCTTGCCGTATAAAATTCAGAAACAGAATAGCCTGTTGCAGTTCTTTTAACATCCTCATACTGCAAATTTCTTACAACAACTCTACTGTAACCAACAGTAGCCCCCGGGTATAAAGATTCACCTAATGGCAATTCTGCATAATAACTATTATCAGGTGCTAGAAATTTCTTTTGTTCGTAAAATAAAGGTTCTACAAATGGGTTTTCATCTTTACCTACTACTGGTTCATAACTTGCTACACCACTGCTGATTTCCCTGCCATTCTCCATCTTGGTATACGAGTATTCCTGTCCATATTGAGCTGAGGCAACTGAATCAACCATTTGACTCCAATTATCCACTAAGGTTATTGTCTTTACACGAGAACCACCACCAAATTTTTGAAATGATGGATTATTTAATCGAATAAAAGATTTTGACAATACAACTTCACGACCCTTTTTATTTAATTTAGCCATGTTGTTAAATCCAACTATCATGTCTAATATCGATGGCACAATTCCAACTACTGCCTTGATATAATCAATAGGATCCTCTTCATCAACTTCACTTCCCGGGTAAGCCTTTCCGGGTAAATTAAGTCTTAAGAATTGCCATGATGAATAAGCAATTGGATTTTCATCTTCGTCTAAAAAGGCTGGATTTGCCATTTCAATCCAAACATCATTCGTTGAACCACCACCTCCTAGATTAATTCCACTATTAGCAATTTCTGCATACCCTGTAACATATTCATAATCTCCATCGTCATTTACATCTACATAACACTTATAATATAGATAATCAATACCTTCAAGATACAACTCTTTAAATTCATCAACTGTTGAAACTGCAACAGGTACTTCTAAATGAATATAGTTATTTGGTCCACCATCATATAATAAATTAGATGTGCTGACTGCAGTACTGTTACCGAATCCTTTGATAAAAAACATTTGTGTCGCTCTTCTATCCATAACATACGCATAATCATCTGATTCGTATTCGACATTGATTGTACCACCCGATGGTAAATTAATTGTTCTGAGGTTCCAAACAGTACTAAATTCATCAGCTGTTTCTTTGTCTTGTATGGTATATGGAAAATCTTCTATATCCGGATATGTTGCATAATCATCATGATTTTTATAAGAACCCCACCTGTCGTAATTTTTAGCGTTGTAATCCGGATTTGAAGCAGCAACGGCAGCATCATAATCAAACGTATATTTATTTAGTTTCCCTTTTGTGCTCTTCCCATAGGTGAAATAAATAGATTTCAAAGTTAGTTTTCCGTTGGCAGTGTTTACCTGATTAGGAACACCTTTACATAATTCGTAGTTATATTCAAAATGAACTGTTTTTATAGGCACCGCATCAGGCCCGCTTTCCATAAGTTCTGATTTTGAATACAATTCTATCCTATCTATTTTTTTTAACTTTTTTGAAACGTCTATTCCTCCATCAAAATCGGTAACACCTAAAGCATCATCTCTTCCTTCAGAAGACAGAATAAAAAATGCCACCATGTTTTTAGATTCGATGGAATGCGTTAACCAAATTTCTTTTTCACCATAAACAATAGACCCTTTATTGTCACCATCAGTTGACCTCAATCCTTCATTATAGGTGGCTTTATCTTGTTCAATTGGTGTTCTCCATTTGAATTTATCATAAATTCTTGTGTAATTAATCTTATACGCCTTACCCCTGTCATCTGGTGTTATACCATTACCGGTATTATCAACGTAATCTGGTGCTAATACTTCAGTTAACAAAAAACTATGCGCGTAGGCAGGAGTTGTTTGCGCATCAAAATAATGGTCCTTACCTTTATCGTTATTTATGCTTGCATCCTCAGATGTGTAAGCAACCAAACCATTAGTTACCGTATTTGTTTCAACATTAAATGTGACTTCTTTTTTTGTTGTGTTATAAGCTGGTATACCAAAAATGTACCGCATACCATCACCCTTAGTAACAGTAATTTCAGAAATATGGTGAGCAGGCCAGGTCAGGCGGTCAATATCTGTTTTATAACAATCCACCCCATTCATAGCATAATTTTCAATAGTTTTGGAAACGCCTTGTACTTTGGCCTCCTTAGCATTTAAAATTGAAAATAATTGTTGCCTTTTCACTCGTTCGTTATTTTGAAGAACATCATTTAGTGTTACTACCGTTCCGGTTCCATCAATATTTTGATTGATGATTTTATTATCAGCAACATATACAGCTCCCATTTTATTTAATGCTACTCTTGTTGCCTTTGATTTACCAAAATCATTATAAAGTGTTTTGTCTTTCACAATAACCTCACCGGCATTATTGAAGTAATACGGTTCATAATCTGCATCAGCATCTGAAACTATTTGCGTAAACGGCACATAACTTGAAAATTCATTATTGGATATCCAACCAGAGGTTGTAGAAGATGTAGTAGTCACTTCTATATCACCACCAGCTTTAAAAACAGCACCGCCTCCTAAATCTAATCCTCCGGAACCTGAAAATCCTGAATTAGTGGTAGCTGCATCCCTAAATACGCCAATATCGTTTCTTGATGCATGATAGGAGCCGGCAATATCATGGCCTTGAATATTAAAAATATCGTAAGTTGCATATGGTATCGCTAAACTTTTACTCTCTTTGCGAACAGCAATGTCTTTTTCTCTTGCGAAATCAAGTGCTGCTGTCTCATCTTTTGCTCCGATTTCGCTGAACATAGAACCATAAGATGGAACTTCAACTACATTATCCTCCACAAATTCCCGATAGAAATTACCAGATGCATAGAAGTTACCAAAAACTCCTTGACCTTCAGGTCCTACACCTACTTTAAACGCGAATGAATAATTTCTCGAAGGGTTAGGAATCGACGGCCCATAGGCAGGACTGTTGAAATTAATACTCATATTACCAGTCAAATTTCCGGGCTCCTGATCGCCTGCATTATAATTTGGTTTTTTAGAGTTTTTTGATAATCCACCATTATAGTCTGCACCATATTTTACAGTACTACCCAAATTAAAATATTGCATTCCTTCTCTGGAATTGATACCAGCAGATAAATTAATAGAACGTTTTGCATTCTTTTTAGCATTCATTTCAAAACCAATACCTGGTTTAATATCTACACCACTATGACTATCATAGTTAAGCCCCAAATCACCTGTTAATCCACCTTCGGTTCCAGCCATTAATGTTAACCCATAATTAATTCCAGGACCATTGTAATTATTATAATAAATACCGTAACCGAAACTCGCACTAAAAGGCTCAGCGCCAAATAGCTCTGCTGACCCGCCAATTTCAACTCCAACAGTAATGTTATCTTTTGTATTGTACTCTTTAACAATTTCTTCGCCTTTAAAATCATCTGGAATACCTCTTGCATCCCGGCTAATTAATCCAGGATTGATATTCCAACCCAAACCAACCCAACTCGCCTCCTGATCCATACTTGGGTTTGCACTATAAGAAATATTGATTGGGTAACCTTCTACATCCAATAACGGAATATTGTATTGAAAATCGCCTGTAAACAAGTCGACCATATCAGAAGTCCCAACGGGTGTAAACTGAGACATCTCCGGTTGAGCGGGACCACTAGTTAAACCATATACTAAAGTAGGTTGAATTATTGGGTAAAAATTCAATACTAAAAGCACTACGGCCACTTTTTTTCTGTAGTTCAATTTTCTCATAACTATTCAGTTTTTAATTGCGGTATTGAAACAATACTATTATTTGTTATCAGGAATTCAATTTGATCAACTCCGGTATACTTACTTTTAAATACTATTATCCTGTCAGATGCATCAATACTCGCATTTTCAAAGCCTAATAAATACCGAAATGAGTTTGTTATTGATTCTGCAACCTCCCTATGTAAATATGAACACCTTATTGTATCAGTATGCTGTACTAAGTATATATCTTGCTGAACATAAAAATCACTGTAATATTGAAATTCCATTATTTCTTCATTGAACAACTCTATCAAGTGTTCCCGTGTATTTTTTATTTGTGAGGTTATTTCTAAATTATAATACTCCAACTGAGGATAATCCTTCTTCAATTCCTCAAGTGATTGTTTAGAGGTTAATTGAGTTCGTTGTTGTTTTTGAACAAGTAAATCCAAAGGTTCATAAGCCAAATTAAATGTCACACCATTTTTCGTAATTGATTTTTTCACATCATTTTCCGTGTCTTCCATATATTCAACCAAGCCCTCAGCTGAAGTAGTTTTCAAGTCAGAACTACAGCTATTAATCGTTAAGGTGCTTATGCCTAAAACAAATAATTTAAACATGCCATCTTTTATCATAATTCCACATATTTAAAGTTGAAAACATATTGTTTGCCATTAGCATCATCTATTTGCATGGTATAATATTCTTCCGAAGTAAATTTTCCAGTGCTTAATAAATCTAATGTAACTAGGTTTCTTCCATTTCTAAGTAGGACTTGTGGCAATTCTTCAATAGCAAATAAAAGGCTGTCATTGTGGAAAATTTGGTAATTCAATAGCGAATCATTTGCACTATTAATATAGGCAATTTTTAATTGATTATTCGCAACATATTCCGCATTAGTAGTTTGGTCTCCAATATTTCTATAAGATTCCTCTTCAACATCAGCCTCCTTAGCGAGCGGTGAAGAGCCTAATGCAAATGTCCAAGTCTCTGTTGTCCCCAAGTAATAATCCCCAGAATAGGCTTCAATGTTCCAATAGTAATTTTTACCGATAGTTAGCTCAGGGAACAAATCATTATATTGAAAATTTGTAGTCGGGACCACAATGTTTACCAAATCACCGCCTATTTTTAATGCTGGTCCTTTGCCTGACTCCCAAACATGTAAATGGTAGTTAATGTTATAAATTGTCCCAGGCATTACCGGCAACCATGTTAAAACAGGCATGGTAGTATTTATAATTGCCCCATTATTTGGATACTGTAAAACTGGCAAGGAAAAACTGGTAATATTTATTTCATTACAGCTGTATACAACTGTTTGCTGCAGCTCATTTTTTACACTTATACACCATGAATACATGCCAGGTGAAAGGATGTTGGTGTTCCGAAAAGCATTACTGATTTCATCATTACCAAAGTGTTCTATAGCCATATTTTTCTCTGCGCCGGAAAAAACATTTATTCCTCGTTCAAAACTTACATTATTGACAGTGATGGATTTAATCAAAGCACTACTGTTTCTAAATAAACTTATCTCTAACTTTCCAGTTAATGTTTTCTTACTGCTATTTAACAACTGAAAATTCCACATTTGATCAGCCGAAAAAAAATAGGCGTTTACAGGCATAAATTGCACTGATATTTGACAATGCAACAGACTATGTATGCATAGAATGAATATTACACAAATTGTACTTTTCATTTGTTTGAATTTAATGTTAATCCAATTGTTGTATTAAAAAATAAATTGGCATAGGCATTTTCTTGTCCTTGTTGAATATCAAAGCATTTGTCGATGTCAAATTGCCAATACAGTTGTTTCATAAACAAAACGTAACCTGTGATGGTAGATGCAATCTGGTCATTGTATCCAAAATAATCTATGTATTTAGGCCCACAAGCCAGATGCACTTTTTTATTTGAAATAAAATCATAGGTCAATGTATAATAATTATATAAACCTAAATCATTAATATAACCAGGTATAAAATATAAACCTTGGGCTGTAATGTTTCTCCCTCCCAGCGTAGCAACTGAGTTGAAATTTATGTTACCCATATTTAGCAACATCACAGTATCGGCAAGCGTGTTTTGAGTGGAAAAATTAGAATATGACAAAATACTAGAAATAGGCGCGCTCTTAATAGTACTATTGACCAAAACACTACCATTTATCATCATCCCAAAAGATGTAGGTGTATTACCAATTTGATCTTGAATTTGATAACTATAGTGAAACGGCGCAATATTAAACATTAACCCCAATCCCTTTTTTCCACTATAATTAAATTGACCTAAATGTGTTATAAATTCTGATTGATTAGGATTAGAATTTAATGGCTTAGTGAGGGTCAATTTGTAGGCTAAATTTAATCTGCCATTTAGCAACTGCTTGGAAACATCAACACTAGAATTAGCTGTACCTGGTAATAAGAAAGGGTTACTTAAATTTATATAGGATAATCCAAGATAACTATATTCAAAACTTATTTGGCCCTTTAATCGCATAAATTGATAACCAAGTGAAGTAAATGCTCCAAACCTATTTAAAATATTTCCATTATTTAAAGTATCATCTTCGATATTACTGTTTTTGCCATTCAACGTTGTAAATGCAACCTCATAAGTGCCATAAAATTTATTCAGAAAATTTTGATGCTGATAAACCGAAACAATACTATTGATGCGTTTGTATTCAGATGTCAATTCAGGCACTTGTTGCTTGGAGGCGGATACTGTAAATAAAACAAAATTGCTATCCATTTTACCAATTCCGTATGCAATTAAACCGAGATTTTGTTTTATCTGATACGGATTAAATAAAGTATCAGTTTCTGTAAGCACATTGAATTGTGGGAGGTTTTTTTGGGTAAGTGCATTTACAATAATTATGTTATTATTGTTTTCGTAATGCACAGCTAATCCATTTGAAGTATAATGCTGCAGAGTTAATGGAGAATGATCAACATATTGCGATCCTAAGCTAATAGCCTTAAATCTCGAAGGCCACTGCGGTAAGTTAGGTTGATACCCAGACTGATTGGCTAAATTCGAAATAGAACTAAAGTCATTTGCTTCTGTAATACTTTCTTCGAAACCTTGAACCTTTTCATAGGCAGCGTTATATTTGGCTAATAATGCATAGTATTCATTTTGCAATGCAATCATTTGCTTAAACTGTGTCTGATAAGTTTGATATTGAGCTATTATGTTGTTAATACTATCCAATAGTAGCGTATCCACTTCATAGCAATATGAAATACTATCCGACAATTGTTGCTGCTTTACTTTCAAGTTACTTATATACATTTGATACTGTTGACTTGCTAATGTGTCTTTTATACGGTCATAAAAGGCCGCAGTATCAACAAAATCAAAAGCTGAAAGTTGTTCCTTTATTTGAGCACATTCAACATTCACTTTTTCCAATAAATCTGATTTAATATTTGTTATATATTGTTGGTAATCAAATTGAAAACTCGATTGAGTTGTATAACCATTTTCAAATCCTTCAATTGCGAAATTTTCGCTTGAACTGATTGAAATATTAATTGGTAAATTGGCAATTACCGCAGCTGTTGAAATCCAATATGCTTTGTTGATTTTTGGTTGTATTAAAGCTGTATCATAAACAGGAGAGTAAGACATACTCGTTCCAATAGTCAGGTAATTAAAACGAGTAGTTTTCAAAACAGTATGCTTATCCAAAATCCTTAAGGTATCACCCAATTGACCAGCGATTTTAAACCTGTTAAAAATACTGCTGTATTGTTTTTTACTAATCTCAAAAATTGATTCTTTATTTTTTATAGAATCAAAAATTAATACATCATTTTCTAACTGCATATAGGGCAAACCCATGCTATCAGTCAAAAGTGGATATGTCTCTAAATTGTTAGAACCAGACGTATCGACTTGGGCAAACGAATCAATATTGTAGATTAAAAACATTAGCATAATATATATGCTTAGATAATTTTTAAATAAAAAATACTTTTCCTTCACACGTATGGCGTTAGAAATTAAATACGCTTGTGATAACAAACCTTAAACGTATCTATCAAGAATAGGTATTGAGATTGATTGGGTCCAAATGCCAGATGAGTTTACCTGGGTTTCGGATTAAGATGCCACTTCTGCGAGTGGCATTGTCTTTGGCTTTGAATTGGGTTTCATATAGTTTTCAGTTTGGGGTGTGCCTCCTAATGATATATCAAGATTAAATTTTTTTTTTTTAATTTCCAAATTTATTATTAAAATATTTTTTTGTGTTTGCCAATAAAGTAAAGGATTGTGACGCCTATAAATTCACGGTAAACAGTGAATGAATTGCCCTTTTTAATTTATATATGGTTGATATTCAATAAACAAAAAAAGCACAAATTGATTCATATGTGACAGGCAAGACCTTTTAATAAAAAAATTTATTTGTTTTACTGCAGTATTAGAAGTAACATTGATAACCCCAATTTTAAGTAGAATTTTTTCTCACCTTTAAATATTAATCAATGAAAACTAAAATTTTGAATTTTAGGCATCGTAATACAGGTATTATGATGCTGATTTTTGCAATTTGCATTTTAACTTCAGTAGGACAAACTCAGGTAACTTACCAAATGACTTATGGAAGCTCTCAGAATGAAGAAGCACGCAGTGTCATATCAACTTCAAGTGGTTATTTGTTTGGTGGTAGTACAAATTCATTTGGTGCAGGTTCAATTGATTATTACCTTATTGGCACAGATACATGTGGCAGTGTCACTTTGTCAAAAACTATTGGAGGTACTGCTGCCGAAAGCTGTTATGATGTAATTCGCAGTTTTGGTGGCAGAAACGTTTTATATGGTAGGACCAATAGTTTTGGGGTTGCAGATGTGGAAAGTTATCTTGTAGAGCTTAACTCCGGTAATTCAAATGTCAAAACCAGTTGGGTTGTCGGTGATACCTTAAAAGAAGAAGGGCAGGCAATTGTTGAAGCTCGCGATTCATCGGGGTTTGTTGGCACGGGATTTACAAATTCATATGGAGCAGGCAATTATGATATTTATGTTATCAAGCATAGATATAATGGTACTATTGCGTGGACAAAAGTAATTGGTGGTAATAATTTAGATAAGGCTTATGATATTCAAACCACATCTGATGGTGGCTATATTGTGGTAGGTGAAACAAAAAGTTTTGGGCAAGGTAAATCTGATGTTTATCTTTTAAAACTTAACGCCTCTGGTAACATTTCTTGGACAAAAACATATGGAACATCCGGAAATGACGTAGGTTATAGTGTTAAACAGATTTTAGGTGGTGGATACGCGATTGCTGGTTATACCGAACTACATGACTCTATCCCTTTCGGTAAAAACATTTATGTTATAAATACAGATGGATCAGGAAATTTAAATTGGTCTGGTTCTTACGGCGGTTCAGATAATGATGAGGGCCGTTCAATTGTACAATTGGCGGATTCAAGTTTTGCAATATGCGGAATTACTAACAGCTTTGGCGCCGGAAATGATGATGCCTATTTAATAAAAACCAATCTTAACGGCACACTTTCATGGGGTATGACTTATGGTGGCGATTCTATCGATCGTTGTTTTTGTTTACTTAATACCGCTGATAACGGTTTCCTTTTAACAGGTCAAACATATAGTTTTGGCAATGGCAAGTCTGATGTATATGCAATTAAAACTGATAATAATGGCTTCAGCGGCTGCAATGAAGACTCTGGTGCTGTTTATTACGAAGTACTTGATTCTATCTCAGCAGGCGGTTCTCTTACTTCCGGTGGCATCGTAAATACAGGGGGTATTTTAAATAGTCCAACAACACTCACCGATACACTTTGCAACAGCTGTTATGAATTTAGAACACCCGGCACTGGTTTAATACCTAATGAACTGAACTTACGCGTATATCCAAATCCTACAGCAACAGAAATCAATATTCAAGTGAACGGAAATTTACAACAAGATGCTTCAATAGAAATATGTAATGTAAATGGGATTTTGGTATTTTCGTCCAATTTGTCATCTAATTTCATTCAAATACCTGTTATAAAATATACATCAGGGATTTATTTTATCAAAATTATCAATGGCGATGAAACTATTAATACAAAAGTAATGATTGAATAGTGTATTTCATTATTTTCATTGCTATAAGGGCATAACCATTGTGGTTGTGCCCTTTTTTCATAAACAAATACTCAGTAACTATTATCCAAGCCGCATAAAACATCAATTAAGTTTGTAATCATTAACTAAATTGCATTCAGATAGTAATACTGACATTTACAATCCTTGGCTTTTTTTACCAACTCAGTAATGTTTTTTTCGTTTTTCTCAGATTGTAATCCTGCAATAATTAACATAAAATTCCCTTTGAACTGTTTTGTATAAAGTTCAATTTGGGCATTGGCACGCTGGCTTGAACCAGCATTTGATAATTGTTTTGCAAGCTTAAGCTCAATTCCGTAATTGTGGTTCGAGCCGATTATTAAGTCGATAAGTCCCTGATTGCTGGGACCACCTTTTTTGACAGTTTCAAAGTATGTTTTAAAGTGAACTTCTAATAATCTATTTAACTCCAACTCTTTCATAGCAACGAATTGCTTAGTAGACAAGTGAAATTTATTTAACACATCTAATATACGATCAGCATTTATAGCTTGATCCTTCCACAAATTATCAATATTTTTATTTTCATCTATTATTTGTATCTCATAAAATTCACGTGTAAATAAGAAGTCTGAATAATTTCTCAGCAAGATATTACCTAAAACAAGCTTCTTAGCAGGCGTCCAGATATTCAATTCCAATAAATCCTTGAATGGTATTTCATATTTTTCATTTTCATAAAAGTTTTTCACCCTAGAAATTAGTTTTTGATTTGTAGCGATTGGATTACCATCAAGGTCGCAAGTTTCATCAAGAACGGAGAATTTAATCCCGTTCCATGAATCGTAACTTAATCTAATATTTTTAAACTCTTGGTATTTAATTTTGGGGTCAATACCAATAGACCTTAATGCAACTTCATCTATAGTTTTTTGGGAAATTACTAAATTTTGCAAATCTTTGATTGTTTTTACATTTTCATTAATTTTTGGGTTTTTAGATGACATATTCTGTTATTTTATTGGAAATTATGAATTTATAGTTTCAAGAATTATTTAAAATAGAAATGTATGCTAACTAAATAATCGTTATTCAACACAGCTAAAATTTTTAAACTAAAGATAGCAAACATTCATAAACCTTATACTCGCCGTTAAAGCGTAATGAATGGAGTGTAACGGAATGAATGGAGCTGCGAGCGGAGTAATGGGTGGGAGCAAAAGAGCCTTGCCAGCAAGCAAGGCGGTTGCGTCCTTTTGACCTAGAATTATTCAACATCCTTTATATAGTTTCAAACAATTTGTAGACGCGCTTGATTATCATAAATAAAGTTAAAATGAAATGTACCATTATGAAATAGCTTAGAAATGTGAATATTTGTGGTAAAACCCATATTTGTAAGTATGTACAAAGTCCAAATATTACACCTAGGATTGAGACTACAATTCCATAAGAAATATTAATAAATGTTTGCTTAGCGACAATCTGTTTAATTTTTGATTCTTGAAATTTTTGTTTTAAATCTATGTTAAGGACCAATAAGTTGAGCAGAAGTCCAATAAAAATAGAAAACACTGTGATGAAAATGGCGATTAAATTGTCATTAATCGAATCATTTATATTATTACAAAATGCCATCAACCCTGAAGAAATACAGAGAGGAAGAAAATAAAATAAAAACACATCCGAAGCACTAATCTTGTTATTTAAATCGAAATCACGCAATGTGTTAAAGTGATCCCTCAAAATAAAAAAAATATTAAATTTCATAGAAGCTTTATTTTAGGTTTAAAATCCTTAACGAATTGCCTCCCGGCAATGTCAATACTTTCAAAGGTTGGGTGCCCGTCAGGTCCCATTATAACTTTATCATTTATTATTTCATATGGCCTAAATGGTGTTAGTGTGTTTATATCGTATTTCCTATCATTACCATTATGAGATGCTTTTACGGTTATATCTTCAGATCCGTTAAATTCAATTTTTCCAAAAACTTTGTTTTGATAAATTCCATTACCAGGATTATTTATTCGTTTGGTTATTACTGAATTAATTTTTTTACCAAGGGTCTCCTTAGATGATATAATTATTTGCAATTTGAATTCTTTTGTTTCGACGCCAAGCCAGTCAGCCACATCTTTAGGCACATCATATTTTGTTAAGGTTACTTCTTGAATTATACCTTCATTGATAATTTTTAAAACATCAGAAGGAAAAAATGGGGACATATCAATTGAGAACCCCTTTTTCCCAAAGAACTCAAAAAGATTTTGTTTCATAGCCGTATGTATTGAATGTACACCGGTTCGCTGAAGTATGAACAATCCAGTTTTTTGGTCTGGTGGTAAATAGAATGCATAGTAAAATGGTTTTAATATCGTATCTGTGCGCAAGATGTCAACTCTCTTTTTATGATTTTTAATATTTGAAAGGACCCCCGTAGAATCGTACTCCCCACTTTGAATGATTCCCGAAATTATCTCATCTTTTTTCCGAATTTTAAATTTTCCTTTATCCAAGGATAAAGTTTTTTTGACACTTTCAATAGCCTGCACCTGTTGATCAAGATGGTCTATGTATTCCTGGAAAAAATCTAAAATATTAACATTCACTTCGAAGAATGTAAGATGATTCTCCTTGGACTTTTCTTTGTTTTTATACCGAAAATTAATTGTGTAAAATTCAAGTTGTGTATTAATCATAAGTTATAGTTTATAAATTTGTTAGATACTTTACACTATCATTTGTCTTTATCCTCACCCACATTAAATTATGATCTGACATTTGATAGGTCCGCCATTCCTTTGCATAGTAGGCACGTTTGCCACCTTTATTATTGAACTTATTTATGTTACCAGCACTTGACTTTGACACTTCTGGTTCATAGTAGTTGTAGTCTTCTTCTGTGTCTTGGAACACAGACTTCAATACCTTAACTACTCCAGAGTTAGCAGTTTTGGGATCATTAGATTCTGTGTCAATGAAAGAAATAATCTCTTCATCGCTTTTAAATGCTATTTGGTCATAATGCATAGTTTCAATAACATTAGTTTTTTTCGATTGAATATTTTTGGGTACAGTAAACCCATTATTAAACAGCGCCTTCATTGTTTCATGCTCAGGGTTCTTAATATTAAAGTCACCTAAAAGGATGGTGGCATTTGATTGTTTATTCAAAGCGTTATCAGCTCGTTTACTAAGGTATTTGGCTATGCGGTCTATTTCCTGAATTCTTTGCTGCAATTCTTCACTGGAATCTGCACCAAAATAAATATGAACTGTGCATAAATCAAATTTAAACCAATCACTTTGGAAGGTTACAACAAATGGAGTTCTTCGGAATTGTTTTCCTGAAAACAATTTATCCAAGTTTCCAGTATTGGTTGCTTCTGTTATTAGCATATCTGTCGGTAGAACAATTTCACCGGCAACATTCCTAAAGAGGACTTTTCTTTTGTCATATACAAAAAGCATCCTTTCTCCGTTTCCTCCAGCTTTATCATCAGCAACATCCGTTGCAATGAAATCCCAATTCGGTCCAAGTATGGACATAACTTTTCTCCATTCATTTAGTTCGTTTACTTCTTGAACTGCAACTAGGTCAAATGAAGAAATGATTTCAGCAATATAATATAATGAATCTTTAGTTCGATTGCCATAACCACGTCGATTTTTTTTCCCGAAATCGCGAATGTTCCATGTCTCAAGCAGTAGGTGATGTTCCGCATCTTTGCATGGAACTTCAGCTTCAAGTTGCCCCTTAAGCTTAATCAGTTTTTTGGCAACATAGTTTCTTTGTTCAGTTCTTAGGAAGTCGGTACGTAGTGTGTAGTAAAAGGGCATGTTTAAATATTTTAAGGTTTTCGTTTGATATAACTTGAATGCACGTAGCCCATTAAGCCTGATTTGAATACCTTAACTTTCCACCATATTCCATTTGAGGCTAATACAGTTAGTTCTGTTCCAAGTTCCAGGGGGATTATTACAGCGAAAGATACTCCTGGGCCTGATCTTAAATTTAAAGAACTAGCAGTAACAACAAATAGATCTGTATTATCAGATGGGGACTTGATTGTAGCAGATGGAGAATTGTTACTCGGAATAGTTTTGTATTCAATAGTTGGAGTCTTCTTTTTTGTCGTTTTCGCCGGTGTATGTTTAATGGAAGAACATACGCCACATGTTCCTCCACCTTTTGCACAATGCTGACAGGCTGAACAAGTTGTACAAGCAGTGCAATTATCATATCCATAGCATTTTCTTCCTTGAGCAAAAGTGCCAGTACAATTTATAATTATTACGAATAAAATAAAAAGCATACGTTTCATGATACAAACATTGAATTTCCAAATGTATGGAAAAACAAAGTTGAAGAATTAAAACAGCTCAGATTTGGTAGTAAATTCACTATTTATATTGAAAGTAAATAAAATATTTATTCAATTGGAGATTTTTGATATGAATGAATTTGCACTGAATAATATTACGGGAATTCAATTAATTAAGTAACCGCCTATTTTAACCGTATCAATAAATATATATTATCACCAAAAAGATTCATACAATTTCAAATTTTGTACCTATAAATAGTGAATATAACACTTTTTCTTAAAGAATAATTTTCTCACATATACATTTACAATTTCCTAAATAACAATGACATATGTATTCCAAAACGCTCACTTTCTCAACAGATACAGAAATCGAATTCAGCAGTTACAACAACAGGATTGAAATTCATGTTGGTAATGAACTACTCGGAGCAATTAATCCGAATTTTCCCATTACATTATTTGTAACTGTAACTTCTACTGGCAAAACCATAACACTCGCAGAAATTAGTACAAGCGATTATTTGTATGAAAACAATCAAGATAGAACAGTAATTTTTAATCAGGAAAATAATAATAATCAGTTACAAGTAAAGAAATGTAGTTCTGCAAATATATTTAAATGCATTGGGTTAGATGATGAGAATATGGGTATTACTTGTAGTTCAGGAGAATGTGAGGAATGTTTTGATATATCAGCTGAGCTGCATTTTAAATCAAAAATGGAGTTAAAAACGGTAGGCAGCTCAAACGTATACAGAATGTATGTGAGGTATTCTGAAGATGTTGTAGGCCAATGCGGCCAAAATCCATTGTGCAGCGCAGAACTTTTTTGCTATAGATGCAAAGAATAAATAATCAATGGAAAGACACAAGTAATGTATTCTTATTATTTATTCTTTGATTGAAGCCACAATATTAGCTCGTCACAAAAAACTGGCGGATTATTAGGATTGACTGCATGCAATAGCTCAATGGTTTCTTGAAATTCCTGAAAAATGCGGTTAGTGTCTCTTCGATTTGCACTTCCGCGTATTCGTTTAAGATATTTTGAAGTTAATTGTTCTAACTTGGTTGTTTCATTTCGACTTTTTAATTCTCGAATCAGGTTTCTTGATTTGTAAATCACAATTGTAGGATTTCCTATTTCAAAATGGATAAGTAATTCCAACAAGGCCGCAGAACGCAAAATGTCTGTTCGTAATTCTGTTCCATAATTAAAAACCTTATTGACATATTTGTGAGCATTTTCGTAATCTAGACATAAGAAACAAGCAATAGCAATATTATTGTAAAATGTTAGCACTCTTGATTCCGGTAAAAGCTGTTTGTACCTGATAATGTTAGCTTCAACATTTGAAATAATTTGAATTATTTTATCAAATTGCTTTGAATTCATTAAATATAAAATTTCGTAGAAAGTAGAATCTGAAAATAGCAATGCTTTTTCACGTTCCGAGTTACATTCAATTTCAGAAAGACGTTTTAAAGTTGCTGGAAAATCTTCATACTGCCTTAATCTGTGCGAAGCAACGAGAAAATTCACAAGTGCACTTCTATACGAAGGAAAATTATCGTTTTTGTGGCCCGGATGATGGTCAAATAAATTAACCATATGTTTACAATACCTAAGACCCGCCGATTTGTCATCCTCTATATTTGCAAGTACGGAATTGATACGAAGAAAGTACCATTGAGCTTTGAAACCCTCAATCTCATCTAAGTCATAGGCTGAAATTTCATTACGAATCAATGAAACTTGCTCAATAAAATTTTTTGACTTTGATTTTCTATACAACTTGTAATGAAGCCAAAGCCGGTAAAATAAATGTCGAAAACGCATTTCAGTCTTTTGAGCCTTAAATATTTTATTTTCCAAGTGCTCGGTATCAAACAAGAATTCTTTTCCTATATTAATATTTTGATCAAGTTTAATCCGACAATCCAACTCAATGAGCATTGCCATTAGGTGATGCTCTTCCATATCGGAAGCCAAAGTAATAGCTTTTTTAATTGTTTTAAGCATCAAGGAATTCATCCCTCTTTCTTCATAAATATAAATATCTTGTATCAACTGAATGATAATCATGTGGGTTGATGATTCAGAAACTCCATTCCTTAAAATTCGCATGATGAGGCGGTGCAAATACACCTTCATGGGTGGATATACAGTAGCAGCATTTGAAATATTTAACTTTTGTATAATTTTAGTTTCATCAAATTCTGGTAGCTTGTCAATTATCTCATATAACCTTATGGCAAGGCGAGTAGTGCTGTTTTTGTATCGCTGTGCGAGTAATTTAAATTCCCTTTTTTCACTCTTTGTAAGGGATTTAATCAATAGAAAAAGGTTATCGCTTGGGCGCATTCTACATACTTATCGTTAAATCTAGTAAAATTTGGAAACAAATTCAAAAATAAAAATATAAATACTTGATTATGAATAGTTTATAATATTTAATATATTAATCATATTACAATATGTTCCTTGAATGTTTAATAATGTCAAATTTTTGGTAATGTGTTATTAATCAATGCCATGTAAATTTGGTTTAACATATTACACATTTGAGAATCACGAAACCACATACAATACTTTCGAACAGAGAAGATGAGGTACTTCAACTAATAATGGCAGGTCTTTCAACTAAAGAAATAGCAGCAGCCTTATTTATTGATGTTCAAACTGTTAATACTCACCGCCGAAGAATGATGAAAAAGGTAAATGCAAGGAATTTACATGAGGTGATTTGTTATTGTCTTGTAAATGATATCATACTTATTTCAGAATTAAAGGAGGCATTTAGAAAGAAAATCGCTTGTTAAATAAAAGAATTTTGTCGGCTAATCTGAATTCCCTTATTGAAAATAATTATAAAGCTTGAAATATTTGTATCCATTAGCCTATAAAATGTTAATTGTTAAACAAACTTTACTGCAATAACAATTTAAAATAAACAGCTTAAAAAAGATTTTGTAAGCGCAATTTGACACTACTTAAATATTAACCACTATATTAAAGTATCATAGGTTAGTTATAATACCGACAGTACATAAAAAAATAGCCTCCCATCCTACCCCATCACCCCCCATCTCAACTTCGCTGATTTTGCACGCGAATTACTATTACATTCCTGAGCTGATGGACGGATAGGTTCTAAGGCTATTTCACTAAAAATACCATCGCGATAATAGGCTTGAAATGCTTTTTTTATGCGACGATCTTCGCCGGAGTGGAAGGATAAAATGGCTACTCTCCCACCCGGTTTTAAAGCATCGGGAAGTCGGGATAAAAATTTATCGAGCACGGTAAATTCGTCGTTGATTTCGATGCGTAATGCCTGGAAACAACGCTGACAAGTTTTTTTAATTTCGTCGTTGGAGGGGCGTTTGGGTAATGCGGTTAATGTGGTGGTGATAATATTTTTTAATTGGGTTGTAGTATTAATTAGAAAACCTTTTTTTATTGCAGTAGTAATAGCATTGGCAATTGCTGCTGCATGTGGTTCGTCGGCATTGGCGATAAATACATCTGTTAATTCTTCCACATCAACCGTTTTTAAATAAGCGGCTGCCGTTTTTCCGGCATAAGGATTTAATCGCAAATCCAAAGGACCTTCAATTTTAAATGAAAATCCTCTGTCGGGATTATCAATTTGCATGGAAGATACGCCTAAGTCGGCTAATACAAAATCGAGCTGACCGGCTTCTGCAACTATTTGGTCTATGCCTGCAAAATTCATTTTTCTTACAGATAACACTTCTTCTCCGTACCCTAAATTTTTTAATCGCTCAATGGTTTTTGGCAATTCAATACTATCTACATCGGTGGCAAATAAATGCCCACCGGGCGTCAAACATTTTAATAATTCCAGTGTATGTCCGCCATACCCTAAAGTGGCATCCAACCCTACCTGACCGGGTTGCACCTGCAAAAAATCTAAAATTTCCTGCACACAAATTGAGCGATGCATACCTGCAGGTGTTTTCCCTTGTTGCAATATTTTTTCTACTTCTTCGGCGTATTGTTCAGGATTTAATTCCTTGTATTTTTCCTTAAAAGTTTTGGGATGCGTTCCACTATATCTTATTCTCCGGGTATGTTTTGGTTGCTCATCCATAAGGTAAATTTACGCGACAATTTTATTTACAGATAATTATTTCGAATAAAAGTGATATGATGCAGATTATGCCCAACTGTCATGTATCCCAAACCGCGTGTGGTATAATTTACAGCGCCGGATTTACCTTTAAAATCGAGCATCTCGGTGGTCATGTTGGAAAACAGACTAATAGTAGCATTTCGAACATGTTCATATTCTTTTAACAGGGTTTCCTTTTCCAAAAAATGGGGGGCAATATTAGCGATATACCTATTTTCGTCAAAAGCTGCCAAAGGTGTATCGTCTAATCTGGAAAAACGAAATGCACGATAAGTGTAAACTCGTTCGCAATCTATTATATGCCTAACTACCTGCGCAATTGTCCATTTATTTTTTTGATACGCAAATTGCCATTGTTCCGGTGTAAGTGAGGAAATAAATGTGAGGGTTTGTTCCAAACTTAGTTGTAATGCATCAAGCAATCCAATTGCAGGAACCAGCTCAAAAAAATAAGCACAATAATCCGGTTCATTCTGATAATCCGGTTTTCCGATAAATAACTGGCTCATTTTATAAAATAATATAAATAGGTAAAAATTAATTACAACGATTATTCAACAATAGTATTTTCCTGTTTATTTAATATCTGCATTAAATCATGTTGCATTTGTGGAAATGAAGTCACCAAAACGGTATGTAAACCAATGCGATTAGCCGCTTCAATATTCGCCGGATGATCGTCGACAAAAACCGTTGCTTCCGGCGCCAGGTTTAAATAATCCAGTACCATGTGAAAACATTGTGGTTCAGGTTTGCGACAACCCATTTCGTGTGAAGCAAATATTTTTTCAAAATATTGTAAGGTGTCGGCATAGCGTACTTCCCATACCAATTTATGAATATGATTGGTATTTGAAAGTGCTACAACATGATATTGAGCGGACAAATCACGCAATAAATTATTGATACCATCAAAAATATCCAGGTAAATATTATTCCAACCGGCATCAAACTCTTCGTCCGTAATGGGTAAATGATATATTGTGCGCACGGCATCACGAAAAGCAGCATCACTTAATTCGCCGCGTTCATATTGTTCAAAAATGTCGTTGTAAACAAACCCATCCAATAATTCCTGATAATTTTTATTCGCTTTTTCGGCCCAATAGGCTATCACCTGCTCGTAGGACAGGTCGAATATTACTTTGCCTAAATCAAAAACTATTGCTTTTATTTTCGTCATTGTTAAAAGTGGAATTAGACGACAAATTAACGGCTTTTTGGGGGATTAGGCAGGTTAAATTGTCCCCATGGGAATAATATGTCACATTTTTTACTAAAAAGTTCAATATTATCAATACTTACAGACAATTAGATGCCAATATTTAGCCTAATTGCCTGTCACTTTTAAATAACATCACCTGTTAATTATAGAAGCAACCATTTGGGTAAATTCCGGGAATTCCTCGGGAGGAGGAATAATATTTTTTTGCAGCAGTTCGGCGTATTGTGTTTTAATATGTTTTAGTTCGGAAGGTTGTTTTAAATAGTCGCGATAATAATATAGTAAAAAGTTCACCAGCGGATAAGGAGAAACGGAGCGGCGAATATTGCGATGAAGTCCGGCTGCAATATCAAATTGTTGTGTTTCCACTTGTAAAATCAATTGCATAAGTTTAGCATGCTCGAGAATATCTTCTCGTATACCATTTTTAGGAATGGATAATAATTTATTTATCATATCACCGGCCAATGACCATTCTCTTGCTGTGATAAATACAATGGTAATCATAGTATATTGAACTATCACACTATCTTTTTTGAGCATGAGCTGCTCTTCTAAACGAAGGGCTTCATCTTTTGCAATAGCGACTGCACTATGCCAATCGTTTTTACGGAGTGCAATCCACATGGTATGATGTGCAATGTAAACTTTTTGCCCGTCTGCTTCGCGCTTGTTATGTGTTTTTATTTGATGCAGCAATCCCACATGTTGCTCAGCTAGCGCAAGGTTATTAGTTGCTCTGCAGGCTTCCAATAAATTATTTACCACTGTCAAATAACTCAACGGACGGGTATTGGCAAATCCCGGTTCACGTTCAAACAAAGCCAGGTGTTGCAAACAACACTCCAGGTCTTTTGTTATATCGGTATTATAAACATGTTTAAAATGTAAAGCACTCCAAAACCAGTGTTTAGCTCTATTGCTTAATGCAGTGCTTTCATCTAACATCAGGGGATGATTAAACAAGGTATCAAATTCAAGTAATTGTTTACTATCATTTAATGTTCTCCGAGTTGACGTAATGAGCACTTTAGATTTGCAATAAATATTATAAATGGCATTTACATTAATCAATTTTTTTATGGTGTTTTCTTCCTCTTCGGCAATGGCATCGAATGAAATATTTTCTCTCGCTTCAAATTTAAATTCGGTGAGCAGATTGCGTTGTAGTGCATAAATATTAATTAATATAATAAAATTTTCCTGTTCTTCAGCCAGTTTTTGCGCGCGTTTCAACATTTTTTTAACCTGCGATAAACACCGTTTGCTCATGAGAAAACGAATGTCGAGCATAAGGAGTTGTAATGCGGTTTCAGCGGTTTCGGATTCGGCACTTAAACGGAAGGTGCGCAGTATAACTTCGTTTAAGTAATTTTTGGCTACAGATAATTGTTTAACAAAAGCTTCACCTTTAAATGCTGTTTTTATTATTTCATCAGTATAGGAATCGAGGGTATCGATATAATTAAATAGTTTCAAATAATTGGCAGTACCACCCTGTAGCGAAGCATATTGCCGGAAATATTTTTTATCTGCTTCCGAAAGCGATTTTACTAATACAAACAGGTCGTCCATAATATCAGGCTAAGATAAGGAATCTAAGTTTTCAGATTTTTATGGAGCGGTGTAAATTAATTGGCTCTTACACATCGCGTTAGGGGTTGCAACGGAAACCCCGCAATCCGCCTTTTCGGCGGAAGAGGAGTTGGAGTGGAAAACCCGCCCCTATAGTAGATTATTTATTTGCGGGGGCAAATAATTAATCACTATAGGGAACGCCCACATTTTTTTCAAATTTATCGAGCTCCCCCTATTGTGGTATTTTATGCGGTGGCTGTTCATTGGAATTTTGATATAGTTAAAGTGTATTATCAAAATTCTGTTTATGCAACACAAACCCTCACCCACTAAGCATTTGTGGCTTACGCTTGCAGCTATGTTTTGGCTTGGCAATTGTTTTGCCGGTTGGAGTCCTGACACAATTGCGGTAGTGGAGCAGCCTGCAGTCATTGACACGAGTGTGAACAATGGCATTGGTGCGGGCATTAACGGGGGATTGCAATTGAGTAATGTTTTTTATCATACTTCGCTGGACACGGCCTATCGCTCGCCGTTATCGTATATTATTTCGGGGCAATTTAATTTGAGTTGGAAAAAAATTACTTTACCATTCAGTTTTATTTTAAGTGAGCAGGAAAGAAATTTTCGTCAACCTTTTAATCAGTTTGGTGCTAGTCCGCAATACAAATGGGTAACCATTCACGCGGGTTATCGCAATATTACTTTTTCGCCATACACTTTGGCAGGGCATACTTTTTTAGGTGGTGGGGTTGAATTAAATCCGGGTAAGTTGCGTTTTGCTGCAATTTATGGGCGTTTCACAAAAGCTGTGCATCCGGATAGTGTGCTCATTTTACCCGGACAATCGGCTTACGACAGATATGCATTATCGGTTAAACTCGGTGTGGGTAAAGCGACTAATTATTTTGATGTGATGTATTTAAAAGGCTGGGATAATCCCAATGCCATAATTAATGTTACCGATACATCCATAGCGCGACCTGCAAGTAATTCGGTACTGGGATTTACTTTACATCAACAAATGGGTAAACATTTTTTACTCAAATTAACTACTGCTGCAAGTGTATTTACTAATGATATAAATAGCAGTGAAGTGGAAGCAACAGATAAAGGATTAATAAAATTAATTGATGCATTTAATGTAAATACTTCCACCCAATTTCATTATGCGGTTGATGGCTCGTTTGGTTATACCGGAAATAATTTTGGCATTGGTGCTGCCTACAAACGGATATCACCGGATTATAAATCGATGGGGGTATATTTTGTCACCAACGATGTGGAACAATACACATTAATTCCTTCGGTTAATTTATGGAAACGCAAAATACGATTAGGTGGAAGTGTTGGATTTGAACATGATAATTTAGCTGCCAACCGCTCGTTTCAAACGGAACGTGTAATTGGTTCTGCCAATGTGAGTATTAATCCTTCTCCTGTTTTTGGCATAACCGGCAATTATTATAACTACAGCATCGGGCAAATTCAGGGTATTAAACAATTAAATGACACCATTCGTTTGGCGCAGGTTAATCGCGGTATTACTATTACACCTAGAATAACGTTAGGTAAAAAGCAGTTGCGCCACATGGTATTATTTACGTATGACACGCGCAATTTAGATGATAAAAATGTGTACACTGCTACTTATACCGAATATCAAACTTCAACACAATTTATTAATTATGCCATTACGCATATCGATAAAGGTTACACCATCACATTAAGTGCGAATAATAATGCCATTAAAAGTGAAGTGGTGAATACCAGCTACCGCGGTGGTTCTGTTGGTGTTTCAAAAAGTTTTTATAAAAACACTTTAAATGTGAGCGTTAATGGCGGTTACAATATTATTGCACAAACCATTGACGGTGGTGGTAATATGCTGAATTATAATACCAATATCAGTTATCGTTTTTTCAAAAAACATTTGGTGAGTTTATTCGGCTATTCTAACATTTTTAATAGTGCTACTGTCACTATTCCTTCTTATACTGATTATACCGTCCGATTACAATACCAATATTCATTTGCCAAAAAATCTATTTTATGAAAGCAACTAACATTCGAAATTTAATTGCCTGTTTAGCATTTGTTTTTTCAACAAGTGTTTTTGCACAATCGCCATTGATTGTCAACATGCAGGTATTACCACCATACTCACCGGTATTGGCCGATTATATGGCATTTGACGGCACTTCGGTAATTACGATTACGAATACCACGGCTACCAACTACGATATAAAACTGGCTGTGCATTTAACCGGTGATAATGGAATTGAAGCCTATACCAATCCGGGTTTTATGCCATCGTTACCGATTACGGTTGCGCCATTTGCGACACGTGTGGTGTATGGCAGTGAATTACAATTTTATAACGATGTTGAATATACGGTAATTGGTGCTGATGTGCAGGCTTTGGCAATAAATGGTATTGTTCCAGACGGATATTATACCTTATGTGTGCAGGCATTGGATTATTTTTCCAATGTTGAACTTTCGGCAGATGAACCTTCAGGATGTATTCCAATTAATATTCAATATTTGGATGCACCATTTTTAATTTCTCCTATTTGTGGTGATTCGATAAATAAAACGTATCCGCAAAATATTATTTTCAATTGGATTACGCCTCCGGGTGCGCCATTAAATACACAATATCATTTTAAAATGGTGGAAGTAATTCCATTCAATAGAAATCCTTATGATGCCATGGCGACTGCCACTACACCTTCATTATTTGAGACTACTACTACCCTTCCGTTATTGGTATATGGTCCGGCACAACCACCATTGGAAGTTGACCATACTTATGCCTGGCAGGTAACGGCTACGGACCCTTCAGGGAATTTATTTTTTCAGAATGATGGAAAAAGTGAAGTCTGTTCATTTATTTATAAAAACGGATATATTAATTATATTAATAATGATTCCGTTTTTCCTGTTATTAATTATCCCGAAAGTGATTCGAATTATATTGTATTAAATGGTAATATGCAATATTATTATGAAAGCGAAAACACTACTACTGTTTCTCCGGATAAAATTGGTGGAACGGTTAATCACGTGTTGTATCCTTTCAAAAACGAGCCGGTTAGTCTTGTTTTAAAATATATGTTAAAAATAAACGGTGGCAACGAAGTTATTTATTTGCCATGGAACGCAACAGGTGTGGCTTTACCTGATAATGATGCGGTATTAGATAACAGTACCACCAGTGCAACCGGCGATTTTTCGCTCAAAATATCACGCAGTAATTTTCCTGATTTTGGATTAGTGCAACAAGGTGTTACGGTAACGATACCTGATGCTGATGCCATTCAACATTATTTTAATGATGCAGGTGGTTCAGGTGGTATTGTAATTCCTGACTTTGGATTTGGTTTTGGCAATGTACCGGAAGATGGTTTTAATTATGGCACCATTGAGGAAAATAATTTTAATTTCGGGAATGTAAATGATGGCATTGGATATCATTTTAATGACCCGAATTATAATTTTTCGCAAAAAACAATAGGCACGCCGGAAGGTGAAACAGGTTTCGGTAAACCTACAATTCCAACTTTGGACAAACCGAATACAACGCCGCTCTCCTATTCCGATGAAATTTCAGGCACATTTACAGGCGATTTATATCGTGTAGTGCAGGTGTATCACAACAATGCGTATTACTGTATGCCGATGGAAAGTTTTCAGCCATTAGATACCGGTTCAACGTATGTTGGCACGTTGGAAACACGTGTGCGCGACTACATTTTACACGTTGATATTAATCAAATTGGCGAAGGTGGAACAGTTAATTTTATCAATAATGACCCTGATAATTATATCACTTTAGATGGTGGTTTTGATAATGATTTTATGTTTTTTGATGCGGAGTATTTATACATGGACGATGATAATGATGATGGCATATACACCACGCCGGGTGAATGGGAATTAGACGAATCGGTAATGGCATCTATTGCGCCATTGTATCGATATAGTATTTATCGTGAAACACGTTCAGATGATGCACCTGAAACTGAAGGAATGAATTTAGGCAATTCTTTTGACGACTCGGATAACTTATATTTTAGCGAAGACAATTTAGCGGATTATGAAATTGGCATTATGGGTGATGATGATGACGACAACGGTGGAATGAATATCAATGGCATGCCTGTTTTCGATTATGAATTCCAAAACGAAATTATCGGACTTGCACCAAAAGATTACGGTGCAGGAAGGGTATTAATTTCACGAACAGAATCGAAAAATGGCACTGCATCATTTAATAAATTGCTCAAGAGTTTAAGCGATGATGATTATTATATTTTGGTGATAGAACCTGTTGATGAGAATTTTATTAACCCAGCTATTGAAGTGCGCTTTTTATATGATTACGATGATTATAGCAAGGTAGACAAAGCCTTATATAATACTCAATATAATACGCCGGAAGTGGATTTAGACAATACCGAAAATACCATTTTAAGTGGAACGGCTGTAGTTGAAGGTCAGCTTAATTTTAAATATGATGACCCGGCAATTACTTCCAGTTTTCCATTAAAAAATGTGACCATTACATTACAACGTTTGCAATATGTAATTGGTGATGATGGGATAAAATATTATTCTACTATTCGCAAAGATTTAGCCACAACCACCACCAATGCAGAAGGGCATTATTTATTCAACTATTCGGATACTGCGCATTATGGATTATTGACTTTAGATGGTATGGTAACTTATGGTTGGGGATGTAGCGAATTACCTGAATATGCGCCGG
>Ga0209480_10000429_pt1 | contig 35627 bp, 29 predicted proteins | sample JI61114C2DNA_FD_187501 | JGI IMG/M metagenome (GOLD analysis project Ga0209480, IMG submission 187501) | Wastewater effluent complex algal communities from Wisconsin, to seasonally profile nutrient transformation and Carbon sequestration -... | ecosystem: Engineered > WWTP > Effluent > Algae... | reverse complement strand
CGCCAGCCTTGCGTCAGGCTTGGGGCTTGGCGCCGGGGGCGCTGGCCTGCCTCTATGTCGGGCGGCTGGCGGCGGAGAAAAATCTGGCGCTGATCGAGAAAAGCTTCGCCGCCATTCAACATGTTTTGCCCAGCGCGAAAATGATCTGGGTGGGCGACGGCCCTTCAGCGGCCCGCCTGCGCTCGGCGCATCCCGATCATTATTTTGCGGGTACTCGCCTGGGTGAAGATTTGGCGACTCATTACGCCAGTGCTGACCTTTTCCTGTTTCCAAGTTTGAGTGAAACCTACGGCAACGTCGTGGCTGAGGCGATGGCCAGTGGCCTGCCGGTACTCGCTTATCGCAGCGCGGCCGCGGCCGAATTGATCAGTGATGGGGCCAATGGCCAGTTGGTGCAACCCGGTGACGAGGCCAGTTATCTCGCCGCGGCTTTAGCGCTGGCCAGCCATCGGGAGCGTCTGCCCGAGCTGTCTGCAGCAGCGCGCTATACGATGTTGCCGCGTAACTGGGCGAATGTCGTGGATCGCTTCGAGATGGTGGCCCGGGAGGCCATGGCCTAGTCGCCGGGCAGGGGGGGCTAATAATGCGCCCGACCATTTTACGGCCGTGACGGCAAAGATTCTGCAAGCGTCTTGCTAACGCAGGCGTTCAATCTTAACGATCTCGGGATGATTGGCCTGATCGATCAGAATACGTTTCACCCGGTCCTGCCAGAGTTCGCCAAACAGTTTTCGCTCGGCCTCATCCGCCGTGCCGCGTACCACGGCTGGCAACAGGCTACCCATGCGTGGGTCGGCCGGCACCAAATCGAGGCGTAATTTGCAGTCGACCGCAGCATTGTTGTCGAGCCGGGTAAAAGCCATGCCGGCAATCCCCGCCACACCAAAATGCAGCAAATTGCGCCGGGAGTAACGGCCGCCCAGGCCCTTGAAGCCGCCATCGCCAGTGGCTCCGGTGAGCAGTGTTGCGATACTGGCCATGACGCCGGCAACGCCGCTATCAAGGTCTTCATGCAGCGCCACGACGATATTGCCGCGTTCGGGAATTTCATCACCGTACAAGGCTTGCAGCGCGCGCACGGTCATCAGCCAGGCGCCGGCCACGGTCGGGCAGGAATGGCCGGCCAGTTTGACGGCATCGGCAAAGCGATAGTCGATCAGGCCCCCCTCGGCGGCACCGAGCAACTCGGCCAGCGGATCGCGCAGGGTGATCCCGGGAATACGGGCGAAAAACTCGGGGAATCTCATGGTCGATCTCCGTGGTGCGTTGCTTTAACCGCGCTGAATCAGCTCGATCTTGTAGCCGTCCGGGTCTTCGGCAAACGCGATGATGGTGGTGCCATGCTTCATCGGGCCGGCCTCGCGGACCACTTTGCCACCCAGGCGCTTGATCTCGGCGCAGGCGGCTGCGGCATCCGGCACGGCCAGGGCGATGTGGCCATAGCCATTGCCCAGGTCGTAACTCGGCGTATCCCAGTTGTGGGTCAGTTCGAGCACGGCGCCTTCGCTTTCCGGCCCGTAGCCGACGAAAGCCAGCGTGAAGCGGCCTTCCGGGTAATCCTGACGGCGTAGCAACTGCATGCCGAGGGTTTCGGTATAGAAGGCAATCGACTTGTCGAGGTCGCCAACGCGAATCATGGTGTGCAGAATGCGCATGCTGTTTTCCTTGGTTTTAGAGTTTTGGAATCTGGTGGGCCAGTTGCCGCAGTTCAAGTCGGCGGGCCTTCCAGTCCGGGCAAAGTTGCTCAACGACTGACCAGAAGCGTGGGCTGTGGTTCATTTCCTTGAGGTGGGCGAGTTCGTGCGCGACGACGTAATCGACAATCGCCAGCGGCATGAAAATCAGCCGCCAGTTCAGCGCAATGCCGCCGTGGTGGCTGCAACTGCCCCAGCGGGTGCGGGCCGAGGAGAGGCGTAGCGGCGGCAGGCCAACACCGAGCAGTGGGGCGTAATGAACCAGCCGTTCGGTGAATGTGGCCCGGGCCTTTTCGCGCAGCGCCTTTTCCAGCAATTGATTGGCGTCGACCGTCGGCGAAATATTGAGCCGCAACTGGTTGTCGGCAAATTGCCAACTGGCCCGCTTGCTCTCGCTGATTGCTACGGTCAACGGCTCGCCCAGGGTAAAAATGACGGTGCCGTTGATCACGGCGAGTTTTTCCGGGGCAGGGCGGTCGCGCCAGGCGGCGAGTTTGTCGAGCACCCACTGGCCGTGTTGTTGGATCAGCGATTCGATATCGCCTTGCCGGGCGCGCAGCGGTGCGCCGATGCGCAGGCCGCGATGGTCGATGGAAAGCCCGATCGTGCGCCGCTGGCTGCGCTTTAATTGATAGGCGACGGTCTGGCCGGCGATACTGATTTGATGCGCCAGGTGGCGCGCGGCTTCAGGCTTGGGTGTCGGCGGCATCAAGATAACGATGCGGCGAAAGACGCCGCATTTCGGCTTCGATCCACGCTTCGGCGCGCTGATTGACTTCGTTTTCCGTCATGCCGCTGGCGTCGAACGCCGGGCCGATGCTGACGGTCACGGTGCCCGACTTTTTCAGGAAAGCCTGCCGCGGCCAGAGTTCGCCGGCGTTGTGGGCAATCGGCACAACCTTGCAACCCACATGAGTGGCCAGGTAGGCGCCGCCCGCCTTGTAACGTTTTTTCTGGCCCGGTGCGACGCGCGTGCCTTCGGGAAAAACAATCACGTAAAACCCTTGTTGCAAGCGTTCGCGGCCCTGTTGGACAACTTGATCGAGCGCATCCTTGCCGGCTTTGCGGTCGATCGAAATCATCTTCATGGCCGCCAGCCCCCAGCCGATGAACGGCACGCTCAGCAACTCTTTTTTCAGGACGAAAACACAGTAGGCGCCCTTCGGCACGTAGTCCTGCAAGGTCATGGTTTCCCAGGCCGACTGGTGCTTGGAAAGAATGACGCAGGGCTCCTGCGGCATGTTTTCCAGCCCGATGACCTTGGGGCGGATGCCGAGCAGATTTTCGACGCCCCACTGGATGCCGAGGCGCCAGACCTTACCGGCATGATAGCCCCAGCGGCCGCGCAGTAGCAGGGCGGCGATGACGACCAGCGGTGCGATCAGGACGGACCAGATCAAGGCCCAAACCATAAAAAGGGTGGAACGGACGGCGCTCATGGCTTGACCTTCAGCAGAAGGCCATCGACGGCACTGGCCAGGCTGGGGTAGGTCACGGTGCCTTCCGGGAGATTGCCTTCGGCACTGGTTTTTTCGCCCTTACCGGTGAGGACGAGGACCGGCTTGCAGCCATAGACCGCCGCTGCTTGCAGGTCACGCAGCGAATCGCCGATGGCTGCCACGCCTTTGAGGTCGACATTAAGTGTTTCGGAAATACGCTTGAACATGCCGGGTTTGGGTTTGCGGCATTCGCAAGCCGAATCCGCCGCATGCGGGCAATAGAAAATCGCATCGACCCGACCGCCTACTGCGAACAGCGCCTTGTGCATCTTTTCGTGGATGCTGTTCAGCGTATCCATGTCGAACAGGCCGCGCCCGATGCCGGACTGGTTGGTGGCAATCACCACGCGGTAGCCGGCATGGTTGAGCTTGGCGATGGCTTCCAGACTGCCCGGAATCGGCTTCCACTCCGCCGGGTTCTTGATGAACTGGGCGGAATCGAAGTTGATGACGCCGTCGCGGTCGAGGATGACGAGTTTCATGCCGAGAGCTTCGAAATATCGGCCACCTGGTTCATCGCCAGATGCAGGGTCGCCAGCAAGCCGAGCCGGTTGGCGCGCAGGGCCGGGTCATCGGCATTGACCATGACGTCATTGAAGAAGCTGTCGACCGGCTCCTTCAAGGCTGCCAAGGCTTGTAGCGAGCCGGTGTAATCGCCGGCGGCAAAAGCGCTGTCGGCTTGCGGCTTGACTGCGGTCAACGCGTTATTCAGGGCAATTTCAGCGGCTTCGCTGAGCAGCGCCGGGTCAATTTTTGCCGCAACTTCGCCGTCCACCTTTTTCAGGATATTGCCGACGCGCTTGTTGGCTGCGGCCAGACTGGCCGATTCGGGCAGCGCGGCAAAGGTGCGCACGGCAGCCAGACGCTTGGGAATATCGCCCAGGCGTTGCGGCCGTTGCGAAACGACGGCATCGACTTCCTGCGCCGTGTAGCCCTGCTCGCGCAGGCTGCCGGCGAGGCGGTCGTAGATGAAATCGGCAAGCGCGCTTTCCGCTGCTTTAAAGCCGTCGACCGCAGCAAACGGCCCGGCAGCGGTTTGCAGCAGTTTGTCGAGCGGCAGGTCGAGGTCATTTTCCGACAACATGCGAATCACGCCCAGGGCATGCCGACGCAGTGCGAAAGGGTCACGGTCACCGGTCGGAATCTGGCCGATGCCGAACATGCCGACCAGTGTTTCCAGCTTGTCGGCCAGCGCGACCACGGTACCGACCGGGTTGCGCGGCAGCGTGTCGCCGGCAAAGCGCGGCTTGTAATGGTCTTCGATGGCGTCGGCGATCTCGGTTGCAAGGCCGTCATGCTGAGCGTAGTAGCGGCCCATGGTGCCCTGCAGTTCGGGGAATTCGCCAACCATGTCAGTCAGCAGGTCGGCCTTGGCCAGCAGCGCCGCTTGATCCGCTTGGTGCATGAGATTTAGATCACGTAACTCATGCGCAAGTCCGCGCGCAATGGCGCAAACCCGCTGCACCCGTTCGCCCTGAGTGCCCAGCTTGTTGTGATAAACGACTTTGGCCAGCCCGAGAACACGCGACTCCAGGGTCTTCTTGCGATCCTGGTCGAAGAAAAACTTGGCATCGGCCAGACGCGGCCGCACGACGCGCTCGTTGCCGCCAATCACCGCGCTCGGGTCGGCCGGGCTGATGTTGCTGACGACGAGGAATTTGTTGGTCAGTTTGCCGGCGGTGTCGAGCAGCGGGAAGTATTTCTGGTTGGCCTTCATGGTCAAAATCAGGCATTCCTGCGGTACACCGAGGAACTCCTCCTCAAATTGACCGATCAATACATTCGGCCGTTCGACCAAGGCAGTGACTTCATCGAGCAGCGCGTCATCGTCAATCGGCGTCAGGTTCGGGCCCGCTTTGGCGGCGGCAGCCAGCAGTTGGCGAGCAATTTCGGCGCGGCGCTCGGTAAAGCTGGCAATCACGGCGCCATCGGCCGCCAGTTTGTTGGCGTAATTGTCGGCATCGGCGATCACCACCGGATCAACCGCTGCTTCAAAGCGGTGACCATGCGTTTCCCGGCCGGAAGTCAGGCCGAGGATGGCCAGCGGCACGACATCGGCGCCGTGCAAGGCCACCAGGCCATGCGCCGGGCGGACAAAATTGACACTGCTCCAGCCATCTTTCAGCTGATAAGTCATCATCTTCGGAATCGGTAGTGCGGCCAGCGCGGCTTCCAGCGCCTTTTGCAGGCCTTCGGCCAGCGTTGCGCCCTTGGCCTGGCTGTCATAGAACAGCACGTCGGCCTTGCCATCGTTTTCACGACGCAGGTTCGGCACAACGGAGGCGTCTGCACCCAATGCGGCGAGTTTCTTGAGCAGCGCCGGGGTGGCGTTGCCGCTGGCGTCGAGGCCGACGGCGACCGGCATCAGCTTCTGCGCCACCGCCTTGTCGGCCGCAACCGGCAAAACGTCAGTGACATGGGCGGCCAGCCGGCGAGGCGACGCGTAAGGGGTGATTGCTGCGGTCGACGCGGCTAAACCGGCATTTTTCAGGGCTTGCGCCAGCGTTTGGGCAAACACTTCACCGAGTTTTTTCAGCGCCTTGGGCGGCAGTTCTTCAACGAACAGTTCTACGAGCAGATTTTTTGACGACATGATCAGGCTACTTTCTTTTCAATCTGGGCCAGCACTTCATCGGCCCACGCTTTCGGCGCCATCGGGAAACCGAGGCGGGCGCGGCTGTCGAGATAAGCCTGCGCCACGGCACGTGCCAGGTTGCGGATGCGGCCAATGTAAGCGGCGCGCTCGGTCACCGAAATGGCACCGCGGGCATCCAGCAGATTGAAGGTGTGGGCAGCTTTCAGGACTTGCTCGTAGGCCGGCAGCGACAACTGGGCGGTCATCAGATGCTGCGCCTGCTTTTCGTGGGCACCGAAGGCGGTGAACAGGAAGTCGGCATCGCTGTGTTCAAAGTTGTAGGCGGATTGCTCGACTTCATTCTGGTGATAAACGTCACCGTAAGTCAGCCCATCGGTCCATTGCAGGTCATAGACGTTTTCGACGCCCTGCAGGTACATCGAGAGGCGTTCGAGGCCGTAGGTGATCTCGCCGGTGATCGGCTTGCAATCAATGCCGCCAACCTGCTGGAAATAGGTGAATTGCGTCACTTCCATGCCGTTCATCCAGACCTCCCAGCCCAGACCCCAGGCGCCCAGCGTCGGGTTTTCCCAATCGTCTTCCACAAAGCGAACGTCATTTTTCTTCAGATCGAAACCCAAGGCTTCGAGCGAGCCGAGATAGAGTTCCAGAATATTGTCCGGCGCCGGTTTCAGCACGACCTGATATTGGTAATAGTGCTGCATGCGGTTCGGGTTTTCGCCATAGCGACCATCCTTCGGCCGGCGCGAAGGCTGCACGTAGGCGGCCTTCCAGGGCTCGGGACCAATGGCGCGCAGGAAGGTGGCGGTGTGGCTGGTGCCGGCGCCGACTTCCATGTCGTAAGGCTGCAAAAGCGCACAGCCTTGATTGTTCCAGTAGGTCTGCAAACGCAGAATGGTTTCCTGAAAGGTGGGTTTTTTGCTGGTGGTCATCGGACGCACTCGAAATGACAGAATGCGCTCGATTTTACTAGCTTTTGCCATCATCCGGCAGCAGGCGCCCGGCATGCCCGGGATCGTCCGCCGGCTGCGGTTTGGCTGGCTGAGTGTTGTTGCGGCGCAACACATTAACCCCCGCGTTGGTTGGTGTTCATTGACAAAACTCAATCGAATCAATAGACTGAATTTCATGTTGCGGTGCAGCATCGGTTTTCCAGCGGCTCCCACGGGGTCTGGCGCAGGGTTTTCACCCTCGCTTTGGAACGCTACCGGTGTCGTACTCCCAGTAACCGTTCGTTGTTGGAGATGTCTTTCGGCAATGACAACAGTGAAGGAGGTCGCATGTTCGCTTCGACTGTTTTCCCAGCGGCGATGAGCCGTGTTTCATCAGTAGCGCTTGCGCTGCTCCAGAAGTTCCTGATGGTCGCCGGCCTGGTTTTTGTCATGGCGCTGATCGGCCTGCAAACCGGCCACCTTGGTCTGGCCGATCTGCTCAAGTCGTTCGTTACCTCAGCCGAGGCGACGGTGCCCGAAGAAGAAAGCATCGAGTTGCCCGCCGCTCCCCAGCCATTGGTCGAGACGCTGAGCCCTAAGATGCAGGGGGCGCTGAATTATGTTTCCCGGCGTTACCGTGTGTCGACCGAAGCATTGCAGCCGATTTTTGCCACCGCGCAGTCTGTCGGCCGTGAGTTACGGCTCGATCCGCTGCTGATCGTGGCGGTCATTGGTGTCGAGTCGGGCTTCAACCCATTTTCCCAGAGCGTGTTTGGTGCGCAGGGCCTGATGCAGGTGGTTCCCCGTTTCCATCTCGACAAACTGCCTGAAGAGGCTGATCAATCCGCCTTCCTCAATCCCGTGACCAATGTCCAGGTCGGGGCGCGTGTCCTGAAAGAATCAATCCGCCGTAACGGTGGCCTGGAAGATGGTTTGCAGCAGTTCGGTGGGGCGATCAATGATCCTGATCGGCGCTATTCGACCAAGGTGCTCGCCGAAAAGCAGCGGCTGGAACAAGCTTTCATCGCTCGCCGCACGACCTGAAATTAACGGCGTGGGGGCCACCGGCTGGCGAGTAACAAGAGGCCGGCCAGTAGCAGAAACCCGTAATTGCCGATCAGGGCGTATGGCGTCATCCCCTGATAGGCTTGAACTTTCGCTTTTAGAACGCCCTGCGTGAATGGTGGCAGAACCGCCTGCAGCGAACCATCGGCGCCAATCACGGCGGTCATGCCCGTGTTGGTTGCTCGCAGCATCGGCCGGCCGGTTTCCACGGCACGCATGCGGGCGATCTGCAAGTGTTGCGGCTGCGCCAGCGAGCGCCCGAACCAGGCCGTGTTGGAGAGATTGGCGAGAATGCCGGCCTGCGGCAGTGCGCGAATGATTTCCTCGCCAAAAACATCCTCGTAACAAATATTGATCGCCACCTGCTGGCCGGCCACGGCGAGCGGCAGTTGCGTTTCCGGGCCGCGCGAAAAGGCGGACATCGGGATGCTGGCGATATTCATGAACCACGAAAAGCCCGGCGGAATGATTTCGCCGAATGGCACGAGATGGCTCTTGCTATAAACCTGTAGTGGCGAACTGCCGATACTGATGGCGCTATTCCAGTAGCGCTGGGCATCGCCGCTCAAGGCGCCGACGATCAGATCGCCACCTTGCGCCAGGGCGGTGGCTTTTAGGGATTCAATGTAATCGGGCGGCAGTTGGTCAAAAAAAGCGGGAATCGCGGTTTCCGGCAACAGGGTCAGTTGGGCCGGATTTTGCTCGACCAATTCGCGATAGAGGTTCAGCGTGCGGAAAAACGCCTCCGGCCGGAACTTCATCTCCTGAGGCACGTTGCCCTGAATCAGCGCAACACTGATCGGCGCGCCAACCGGCGTTGTCCACGGTGCTTGTTGCAGGCCAAAGCCGCTGACCGTGGCGATGGCGATAAACCCCAGGCCAACTCGCCAGCGCAGTAGCAAAGCCCCGGAGAGGGTGACTAGCAAGCTCAGGCCATGCACGCCAAACAGGGGGGCAAAACCAGCCAGCGGGCTGGGCGGTGCTTGCGAATAGCCCACGGCGAGCCACGGGAAGCCCGTGAAAATCCAGCTTCTTAGCCAGTCGACCGCAGCAATCAGTACCGCGAAGAGCAATGCCTGTCGCCAATACGCGGCCGGTTGCCAGCGCTTGAAAATCCAGCCAGCCAAACTTGGGAAGAGCGCCATGACGCTGCAGAACAGGAAGGCCGCAACCCCGGCCAGCCACCACGGCATGCCGCCGAAGACTGACAGGCTGACGTAGACCCAGGAGACGCCCGTCAGAAAAAAGCCGAGGCCGAAACTCAGGCCGGTCAGCGCCGCTTGTTTGGCTGAGTCGGCACTTCGCAATAGTACAAACAGACCCAGCCAGACGGCAGGCGCCAACCAGAAGAGTTCAAACGGTGCGAAGCAAAGTACGCCGCTGGCCCCAATGAGGGCGGCAATGACGTAGTGCGCAGCCCGGTGCTTAGCCAGTAAAGTCTTCAGCACCGGCTTCAGGTTTGGCGGGCGGCGTGACGAGCAGGGTGTAGAGTCGGCGGCTGTCGGCGCGCAGCACCTGGAAGCGAGTGCCGTCGATGTCGATGATTTCGTTGCGTTTCGGCACGCGGCCGAGGTGGCGCAGGACCAGGCCGCCGACGGTGTCGAATTCTTCGTCAGAGAACGTGGTCGAGAAAGCCTCGTTGAAATCACAAATCTCGGTCCGCGCCTTGACGCGGAAACGGCCGCTGGTATCGAGGCGGATATTGTCGTGCGCCTCGTCGAAGTCGTATTCGTCCTCAATGTCGCCAACGATCTGTTCGAGCACGTCTTCGATGGTGACCAGCCCGGCGACGCCGCCGTATTCGTTGACCACGATCGCCATGTGATTACGCGAGACGCGGAATTCACGGAGCAGGACGTTGAGGCGCTTGGACTCGGGGATGAAGACGACAGGGCGCAGCCAGTCGCGGAGGTCGAAGTTCTTTTCGGTGTGAATGCGCAGCAAATCCTTGGCGAGCAAAACCCCCACCACTTTATCGCGGTCGCCATTGATTACCGGAAAGCGCGAGTGAGCCGCTTCGATCACAACCGGGATAATTTCGTCCATCGGGTCGTCAATGTCGACCACATACATTTGCGCCCGGGGAATCATTACATCGGTAACACGGGTGTCGGAGGCGGCCAAGGCGCCTTCGATGATGGTCAGCGCGTCGGCGTCCATCAGGTTGCGCTCGTAAGCCGAGTGCAGGATTTCAAGCAACTGCTCGCGGTCTTCGGGTTCGCGCAGGAGCAGGGAAGTCAGTCGTTCGATAAAACTCGGTCTACTGGGGGTGTCCATAACTTTTAGGCCGCGCCTTCATCCAGGTAAGGATCTGGATAACCCAGCGCAGCAAGAATCTCCGTTTCTTCTTGTTCCATCGCTTGGGCATCGTCATCATTTTCATGATCCCAGCCCTGCAAATGCAGCATACCATGCACCACCAAGTGGGCGTAATGGGCCGCCAGTGGCTTGTTTTGCTCGGCAGCTTCGCGTGCCACCAGGGCCGGGCAGATCACCAGATCACCGCTGACGACCGGCTCAATGTCATAAGGGAAAGACAAGACGTTGGTCGCGTAATCCTTGCCCCGGTATTCCTTGTTGAGTGCCTGGCCTTCGTCGGCCTCGACTAGCCGGATGGCTATTTCGCCACCACCAACCAAGGCCGCCCGCGCCCAGCGCACAAAATCCGCCCGCAAGGGTAAGCCCGTTTTGTTACAGGCGTATTGCACGGAAAGGTTAAGGCGTTTGCTTGGTTTGGGATTCATAGGCGGCAACAATGCGAGCAACCAGTGGGTGGCGCACGACGTCTTCTTTCAAAAATTCAGTAAATGCCAATCCGCGCACATCTTTCAGTATTTCGCGGGCTTCGCGCAGGCCACTCTTTTGGCCTTTGGCCAGGTCGATCTGGGTCAGGTCGCCGGTGACGACGGCCTTGGCGCCAATCCCGATGCGGGTCAGGAACATCTTCATCTGCTCGGGCGTCGTATTTTGTGCTTCGTCGAGAATGATGAAGGCGTGATTCAGCGTCCGGCCGCGCATAAAGGCGAGTGGCGCGATTTCGATGGCGTTCTTCTCGTAAAGCTTGCTGACCCGGTCATGGCCCATCAGATCGTACAGCGCGTCGTAAAGCGGGCGCAGGTACGGATCAATTTTTTGTGTCAGATCGCCCGGTAAAAAGCCGAGCCGTTCGCCGGCCTCAACCGCCGGGCGGGTCAGGATGATGCGCTCGACCATGTCACGTTCAAGCGCATCGACCGCGCTAGCGACGGCCAGATAGGTCTTACCGGTGCCGGCCGGGCCAATGCCGAAAGTGATGTCGTGTTCCTGAATCGCTTTCAGATAGGCCACCTGGCGCGGTGTACGGCCGTGCAGATCAGTTTTGCGGGTGAGGAGTTGCGGGCCTTCAAGAACGCTGTTGGGGCCAAGTGAAACCCGATGCACCGGCGCGTTAAGCAGTTCGATCAGGCCCAGCTGGATTTCATCGACTGACAGCGGCGCCCGCGCCAACGCATAAAAGTGGCGAATAGCATCGGCAGTTAACCTCGCTTTTTCGCCGCGTACCGAAAAGCGCTCATTGCGGCGCTGGATGGTGACGTCAAAACCGGTTTCGATCTGGCGGATATTCTCGTCAAGCGGGCCGCACAAATTTGCCAATAAAACGTTGTCGACCGGCGCAAGCGAAACTTCCACTGGCCGGCCCTTGTGTGCAGCCTTAGGCTTCTCGGATAACAATCTCGCCCCTCAAGCTATGCGGCAATGCGGCGGTGATCCGCACATCGACAAAAGTATTGATCAGCCGTGGGTTGCCGACGAGATTGACGGTGCGGTTGTTGTCCGTGCGCCCGGCCAGTTCGAGAACATCCTTTTTTGAGGTGCCCTCGATCAAAACCCGCTGCACCGTGCCAACCATAGACTGGCTGATGACCTGCGCCTGTTCCTCGATGCGTTTCTGCAAGCGGGAAAGGCGGGCCGATTTGACGTCATTCGGCGTCGAGTCTTCCATCTCCTCAGCCGGGGTGCCGGGACGCGGGCTGTAAATGAAGGAGAAGGAGGCATCAAAACCGACGTCTTCGATCAGCTTCATGGTTCTTTCAAAGTCCTCGTCCGTCTCGCCGGGGAAGCCGACAATGAAATCCGACGACAGCGAAATATCTGGCCGCGCCGCCCGTAGTTTGCGGATGATCGACTTGTACTCGATTGCCGTATAGCCCCGCTTCATCGCGGCCAGCACACGGTCAGCGCCCGATTGAACCGGCAAGTGCAAATGCGAAACCAGCTTCGGAACCGTGGTGTAGGTATCGATCAACCGCTGCGACATTTCGCGCGGGTGCGACGTGGTGTAACGAATCCGCTCGATACCGGGGATTTCGGCGATGTACTCGATCAATATGGCGAGGTCGGCAAACTCTTCCGACTCGGCCATTGCGCCGCGAAAGGCATTGACGTTCTGGCCAAGCAAGGTCACTTCCTTGACGCCTTGGCTGGCCAGACCGGCGACTTCGGTCAGTACATCATCAAACGGCCGCGAAACTTCACCGCCGCGCGTGTAGGGAACAATGCAGAAAGTGCAAAACTTGGAGCAGCCTTCCATGATAGAAACGAAAGCCGTCGCGCCTTTGACTTCAGCCGGCGGCATTGAGTCGAACTTTTCGATTTCCGGGAAGGAAATATCCACCGCTGCCTTGCCCTTACTTTTGCGCTCGGCAATCAGTTGTGGCAGGCGATGCAGGGTTTGCGGCCCAAAGACGATATCGACGTAAGGCGCACGGGCAATGATTGCATCGCCCTCCTGGCTAGCGACGCAACCGCCAACGCCAATAATCAGGTTGGGGTTCAGCTTCTTCAAATGTCTGACCCGGCCGAGATCGTGAAAAACCTTCTCCTGAGCCTTCTCGCGTACAGAGCAGGTGTTGAACAGAATGATGTCGGCGTCTTCCGGCTTGTCAGTCTTGACAACACCTTCCGAGGCATTGAGTACGTCGGCCATTTTGTCCGAATCGTACTCATTCATCTGGCACCCAAAAGTGCGGATGAACAGTTTTTTTGGCATGGATAAATTACTTTGCAAATCAGGGTCGCCAGTTGGGCAACGGGGCAATTAAAGAAAGAGGCAGATTATAACCGAGCATAAATTCGTTGACCGGGGAAAGCCAGGCAAACTACAATCCGCGGCCTTGAAAGCGTGGTGATGTAGCTCAGTCGGTTAGAGCGATGGATTCATAACCCATAGGTCGGCAGTTCGATTCTGCCCATCACCACCAGTAACACTATTCGGAGTTGTTCGTTAGCTCCGATCTAAAGGCCGAAACCCTAGTAAATACAAGGTTTTCGGCCTTTTTCACGTCTGCTGGTTGTTCGTTTAGTCGTTTCTTTGTCGTTGTACATCCGGGTAACAGACGGGTAATATTCCGGGTAACAACACAGACGGGTAACAGCTCGTTACCCGTCTTGGCCTGGAGACGACCGTGGCACAAGGCATTGAGAGATTATCTGCGGTAGAGGTAAAACAGGCTAAGCCTGATCCCGCAGGAAAATCCCGGATTTTCGCTGATGGCGGGGGGCTTCGCCTAGTAGTCCGGCCGAACGGTGCCAGATACTGGCAGTTCAAAACAGCGAAGGGCGGTAAGGAAACCACCCTGCAGCTAGGCACCTTTCCTGAAACTTCTTTGGCCGAAGCCAGAGCGAAGGCCGCAGCGGTCCGCAAGCAGCAGAGCGAGGGCCTTGATCCGTTGACCGAGCGTCGCCTGGATGCAATCAAGCAGAAGTCCGCCCAGGACGCGACTTTCCAGTCGGTGGCTGAAGAACTGATTGCCGTTAAAGAGAAAAACGGGATTTCGGCGAGCTACATCGCCAAGATCGAAGGATCGATCAAGGCGAATTTGACGCCTCGGCTGGGTGTGGTGCCGATCCAGAAGATCGAGACGCCATTCCTGAAGGACGTATTGCGCCCAATCGAAGCGCGCGGCAGCCTGGATATGCTCCGCTTTGTCTTGAGCATTGCCGGGGAGATCTTCGACCTAGCCAAGTCCAATGGCTATTTCAGGGGCGACAACCCGGCCCACGCGCTGCGTTCCAATGTCTTTGCCAAACACGTACGGGGCCACATGGCAGCCCTGCCGTGGTTCGAGATGAATGGCTTCATGCATCGCCTGGATGCATGCCGGGGCGAGTTCGCAAACATCGCCTGCGTGCGCCTGATGATCCTGACAGGTACCCGCCCTGGCGAAGCGCGCGGAGCCAGCTGGAAGGAGTTCGATCTGGACGCGGCCAGCTGGACCATCCCGGCCGCGCGTATGAAAGGTCGCAAGATCCACAGTATTCCCCTGGCCAAACAAACTGTGGTGATGCTGCGTGAGTTGCACCAGCTCACCGGCAATGGCGAGTATTTATTCCCCGCCAAGCGAGGCGCGGCTGCGGCTACGGTCAGCGACATGGCCATTTTGAAGGCGGTGCGCCGGACGGCAGGCCACGACAACGTCGACGCTCACGGCTTTCGGGCAGTCTTCCGGACGCGTGCTGAAGATTCAGGGCTGTGGCCTTTTGATGTCATGGAGGCAGCGATCGCCCACGGCAAGAAGGATCAAACGGTAGCGAGCTATGCCCGAGCAACGTTCTACGATCACCGGGTGAAGCTGGCCCAGTGGTACGCCGATCAGCTCGATGCCGTGAAGCGCGGCGGCCAGGTTATTCAGTTGCAGCCTGCGGCGTGACACCAACACCAACAACTATTGCCTCTGCCGTTAAAAACACGGCCATTCAGCACGAAACGCTGATATTCTGTAGGTTCTGAAGCCGGGATTGGGTGGGGCGAACCAAGCGTTCGTGGCCTGCAGGGATTCCGAAATAGTTCCGAGGAGTTCGGCGGAGGCGGCGTTAGATCTGGCGGGTGTCTTTCTAGGCACCCTACCGGATCTGCTGTGCCAGTGCCGCCACCAACTACCGGAGCTCTTCATGAAGGACAATTTAACCACGGCGCAATTCGCCGCCGAACTCGGGCTGCGGCCTGACTCCCTCCGCCGTCGCGTCCAGATCGATGGCAGCTATTACGGCGTTCAGCCGCTTAAGCTGCCAAATGGACGACTACGCTGGCCGGCCGATGCTCTTCAGGTTTTGAAGAACGGGGGCCAGAAATGACCTTTCAGCTCATCGTTTCCACCTGCTACGACGGTGGTTTCATCTCAACGAAGATCGCCGTCCGCCTCCCACCAGCCAACTATGAAGCGGCTTGCATCTTCCACGATCTCCGCCAGTGCGAGGACGAGTCCTGGTCGGCTAATGCGATTGTTATGTGCGACAAAAAGAAAGCAACGCAATATCACAATCGCCTGATCGCTGCGATTGAGGTGGTCGATGCTGAAGGCCTGACGCCTGTTCATGCGGTCAGTGCTCTGTTGGCATCGCCGAAGCTGATCGCGCTCTTTGACCAGCCGTTCGCCGTAAGGGACGCTACAGGGCGTCTTGGGATCGTCGATTTGTGCGAACTTGGCCGCGATGCCTCAGACTTTTTTGATACACGCCTTGACGAACATTTCGGCTGGGAACAAAAGCACCCCAAGGAGTTAAACGAGCGGGTCAGCATTCGGCTCTCGTGGCCAAGGGCGTAGTGCGCAGTAGGGCAGGCCGGTGGTCTGTCCTTTTATCCGTTAGTTTACCTAACATGTTGATTTGTTTGACGTTGTTCAATATATAGGGTACATTGACTGCAGATCTACGTGAAACCGTCAAAACCGAACTGAAATGCTGCTCTTAGAGTAGCAACCTGAATACCGAGGGCTCCCAAGCCCAGCGCACGCCCCCAGAGTCTCTGGGTCGCTGATCTCCTTGGGAAGCGCTATTCAGGAGAGCCCTGCCCAATAGATCGAACCCGGCGCTATACCGGAGTTCCACCGTGGATCAAATCCAAAGTATTACCAGCCCTTTGCTTAAAGTCGAAGAGGCTATGGCCGTTTTGCGTATAGGCCGAACAAAATTCTATGCTCTCGTCAAGGCCGGGCAGATCGAAGTCGTGCGGTTCGGCCTTCGCACGACTCGAGTTAAGTCGTCATCGCTTGAGCGTCTGCTGACCACCGGCATCTTCTGAGGGGCTGTCTCATGACGCGCACAACCCCAGAAGTGAAAATGGCCGTGTCGGGACCAACCGACACAGCCAAAGATACCGCGCACGCCTCAGAGTTTACCACAGGCGATTCCCTTACCATCCTCGAAACACTCGGTCCGCTGCTGACCAAGGTCTATAAAGCCGACGGGAGCACCGAAGCCTATGGTGATGCTGCCCACTACAAAATCCACCAGGTGCCGGTCGCCAACCTTGACGAACTGTCCGCCCTGCTCACCGAGCTCGAGCCGATGTCGAACCGCTGCCAGATCCACGGCAGGTTCGTCGGCAAGGACAAGGCGATGGCGACGAAGTACAAAAACGCCTACGCCCGGACCAATCAGAACTTCAGCGACCAGCCGCTGCACACCTTCATCATCGACGTCGATAAGTACAAGCCCAGCTTCGGTGACCCGGTGCATGAGCCGGACATCTGCATTCAGGAGTACATCCGCAAGGTATTGCCCCCGGAATTCCAGAACGTCAGCTTCCACTGGCAGCTGTCCAGTTCCGCTGGCCAGCCGAGCAACCTGGACGTCCTGAAGTGCCACGTCTGGTTCTGGCTGGAGACTCCGCACAAGTGCTCGGAGCTCTACGAGTGGGCCAAGGCGATCGGACCGCAGGTCGACAAGGTGGTCTATCGCCGGGTCCAGGTCCGCTACACCGCCAGCCCGATTTTTGAAGAGGGCCGGACCGACCCGGTACCGGTTCGCTCGGGGCTGTTCCGTGGCCTGCGTGACGACCTGCCACTGGTGATCGGTGAGGCGATGCTGGCCCAAGCGCGCGACCAGGGGGTAGGCGAGGGCGGCAACGACATGAAGCTGGTCGATCCGTCCGAGAAGGACGGCCTGATCGGTTTGTTCCACAAGACCTTCAGCGCCGAGCAGGTGCTGCTGCAGTTACTTGACGGTGATTTTGAGTATGCCAGCCAGCGCCGGTGGACCTGGCTGACTGGTGGGGGCGGCACGAAGGAAGGCGTGTGGATTCATGACGACGATATGCACGTCGGCAGCTCGCACAACACCTGGCCGATCGACGGCATTGCCAACCTCTGGGATCTGGTCCGTGAGTTCAAGTTCGGTCACCTCGACAGGAGTGATGATGCGTTCGAGCAGGTCGACCTCGACAACCTGCTGATCCAGGCCAAGCCGTCGCACCTGGCGATGATCGAGTACGCCAGCGGCCTGGACGAGATCAAGGCGCAACAGGCCGAAGAGGTCGAGCAGGAGGCGCGCAGCCGTCAGACTGCCTTGGAGAATTGGCGAGCTCAGATTCGTTCTGCCGCAGATGAGTTCACGCTACGGGAGAAACTCTGCCCGGCAATCGCCAATGACACGATTATCACCGCCAGCCAGCGCGAGGCCCTGGCAGTTGAGGTGAACAATAAGCTGGGCTCGTTGAGCGCAAAGCCAGGTGTTCAAGCGGCAAAGAAGTTGATCAAGCCGAACCAGGCCAAGCTGGAGACGGACGACAAGCCGGCATGGCTCAAGGGCTGGTGCTACGTGACAGACCACGACAAGTTCTATCGGTACAACACCGAGGAATGGCTGACGATGCAGGGGTTCAATGCGAAGTACAGCCGCAAGGTGCCACCCAATGCGGAGGGCGAACGCCTGGTGGCGACCAATTTCGCACTGGACGTTTTTGAGCTCGAGACAGTTGTCCGCGGCATCTACCTCCCGGCGGCGGCTCCGATTTTTCAAACGACTGGAATGAAGTGTGTAAATACCTACCGGCCGAGCTCAGTGCCGACGGAAACCAGCAAGCTGGATTTCGCGGGGCGTGAGGCAATCAAGGCAGTGCAGGCGCACCTCCTTTATATCTGCAACGGCCGCGAATGGTTAGCGGAGTATCTGACCGACTGGCTGGCCCACAATGTCCAATACCCCGGCCAGAAAATCCGGCACAGCCCGGTGATCCAGGGCATAGAGGGAGATGGTAAAAGCCTGCTTGGAACACTGCTTGGCCAGGTGATGGGCGAACCGAATGTCCGGGTGATTGCGCCTGAGGTGATCAGCAAGGGCGATTTTAATGGTTGGGCAGAGGGCGCATGTGTAGGCGTACTCGAGGAGCTCCGGCTGCAGGGGCAAAACCGTTTTGACATCCTCAACTCCGTGAAACCATGTGTGACCAACGACACTATCTCGATTCATCGGAAGCGCCTCGACCCATACAACGCCCCCAACACGATGAACTACATCGCGCTTACCAACCATAAGGATGCGCTGCCGCTCGACGATACCGACCGGCGCTGGTTGGTCATCTTCGCACCATGGGATTCTATCAAGCAGTTTGAAAAGATTGTCGGCTGCAGCGAGAGTGAATATTTCGGGAATCTGCACGAGAAGATTTACTCCCAGGCACCTCAGCTCCGCCGTTGGTTGCTGGACCGCGATCTAGCAACATTCAACCGCAACGGCCGCGCGCCTGAAACAGAGGAGAAGGCAATTATGGTTTCCCTCGGTGTTTCTGACGAGGCGAGCACTGCCCGGGATTTGATCGCTGCTGGCGGACTCGGCTACGCTCAAAATATCGTATCGACTCGGATGCTATCTCCCGCCATGGACGCTGCAGGCGTTGAACCACCGAAGAGCACAGCCATGAACAAGATGATGCTGAAGCTCGGATTCCAGAAATTCCCAGTGTCGGTGAAGTGGAATGGTGAGACGCATCGGGTGTGGACGAAACGACCTGTAACCTCTGAAAAGGAAGCTCGTTGCCTGTTGGATGCTACTGCGGCAATTCAGATCGGTGCGGACTTCTACGATTAGCAAGACAACCTGTAACCTCGGAAAGCCTTGTGTTTACTTGGTTTCTTTAGGTTACAGGTTACAGGTTACAAAACAATAAGCCAGTAATTCAGAGGAAAACACCAACAACACCAATCCAGCAGATCAGAAATTCCAGCAGCCAGGCGAAGTGCACCAACCTGTAACCTGTAACTTTTTCAAACCGCGCACTGGCACCCCCGACAACGATCATCCGGCCGTCCAGTCTCACCGTTCGATGGCCGGATTACTTTCATCGCACCAGAAACGACGAACCCGCCAATCGGCGGGTTCGTTTTTGAGAGTTGGCATTCCTTACCGCTCGGCGACACCCAGCGGGGCGATGTCACTCCGGCACAGTCCGGCCAGTTCGGCCACAACGCGGTTGATGCCGTTACCGACAAGCCACCAGGCTTGCCCATAGGAACGCACAGTCACGCCGTGCTCAGCGCAGAGGGCCACGGTCGAGGGCTAAATAAACCGGCACGAGTGATGCGGGGCTGTCCGAAGATGCCGCATAGCCTGCACTTTGAGCACTGAAAATGCCCTGTCCGAAAACCGATTATTTGACGCTACAGCAAGCCGCGGCGGCCTATCCTGGACTGCTCAACGTCAATTCCATGCGCAGCTGGCTACGGCGCCGCAGCTACGGCTTCGACCGGGTAGTCACCCGGGCTGGTTGCTCGGTCCGCATACGCCGCGATCGCCTGGCGAAGTTTGTCGGGGAGCAGCGTGCCTAAGAGACAGCAGCGGGTCGCTAACCGGGCAGCCGACGCCGCAGTGCTTGGTTTGCTAACCGAGCTGCCAACCATTTGGGCGACGTCTCTCGACCTGGCCGAATGCACCGGCCTGGACCACAAGGCTGCGCAAGCCTCGGCCAAGCGCCTGGCCGACCTCGGCGTAATCACCCAACGCACTGAGTTCTATCGATCAGCGCGCGCGCGCATTCGCCGACGCTTTGAATACTGCCACCCCGGCCAGGCTGCAGCGTGGCATCGCTTACCGACGCGACTTGAGCCACCTCTCTACCAAATCAACCAATCAAGCTGCCGGGTAGTTACCGGCCGCGCATCACTGGCCAAGGAGCCCGAACCCATGACTGAAGCCGAATACAAAGCACTGCCGCCTCATGTCCGCGATCGTTATTCGAAAATCCGCGAAGAGGATGTAGCAGGTTCCCCCGGTGTCGCTGCGGCCCGCAAGCGTCTTGAGGCAGCCGACGCCGAGCACCGGCAGCATGTCCAGGCGGCTCACCACTTACGCACACGCCGCGTTCAACTGGAAGCCGCACGCGACCAGTTGGCACTCACGCTGCAAGAGCAGCACGAAGCGCGCCGCGCGGCCATTGCCAAAGCGCTGATCGATGGCACTGAGATCGACGTCGCCGATGATCTGGAAGGCCAGCGAATCGTTCTGGAGAGCTACCCGATCGCATTCGCAGACATCGACAAACAGCTGGCAGGCATCGCCCGGCTGATCAGCCGGGCAGCTGATGACAGTAGCGCCGCAGATGACCAGCTGCGCGCTGCCGTCGACCAAGCAAGACTGGCCGAAGCACGGCGCCAGGCCGCGTGATTTAAGGAGGAGCCAATCAGATGAGCGGACGCTTCACCCCTGGCCAGTCAGGCAACCCGGCAGGCCGACCAAAGGGCATTCCGAATCCCCAAGCCCGCCTGCGTAAGTCGATCGAGGATCATGTACCGGCGATTATCACGCGCCTAGTCGAGGCAGCTCTCGATGGCGACACGGCGGCCGCATCGCTGCTCTTCAGCCGGTGCCTGCCACAAGTTAAACCGGAGACCTTCGTCCCGCCAGTGTTCGACGGGGGCGGCATGGCCGACCGCGCCGAGCAGATTGCCACCGAGGCGATGGCTGGCAACCTGTCGCCCACGGCAGCGGCCGAGCTGATCAGTATTTTGGGTGTCCAGGCCAAGATCATCGAAATATCTGAGCTCACAGAACGTCTAGCCGCTCTTGAGGAGCGCCTCGGGCAATGAGCGCCTTATCGGTTCGCCTCGACAAACTGGCCGCACGGATGCCGCCCCCGCCAGCCCCGGTTCAGGTGGCTGCAGGCAGTCTGAAGGCCAGCCTCGACCGAATCATGGCCCATACCGCCTTTCTTAAAAAGGCTACGCCTGTCGAGCGCTACAAGTTCTACGCCGATGACATCGCCCGGCTAGAGCGGCGCCTTCGCGAAGATGACCGCGGCGAGGGCCTTGCAGCAACGCTGGCCAAAGTCCGGCGAGTCACCTTCCCCAGCTTTATCGAAGATGCGCGGCAGGAGCTGGCCAAGGCCGAGCGCGATTTGCTGGCCGCTGAAGGTTTCACCGACCCCAATACCCCCGAAGCGCGAAAACGCCTCGAAATTTTGATATTCGCGCTTTGAAAAGGAAACACGCCATGAAAAACCGACTCGCCGAACTCGACAGAATTGCCCGTATGAGCGGACGTCCCGCCGCAGTGGGAATCTCACAGACCGCTCTCCGAGAAATGAACGTGCGAAAGCACCGCAACAAGCAGCGCGTCGAGTGCGAACAGGAAGCCCGCGCTTTCGCCAACGGTGGTGCGATCGAGCCCGACGCGGTTAACCTCGACGCCCTTCGCAGTGGCACCGTTGATCCTCTAGGCAGCGACTTCGACACCATCAACGCTGAGAAGACGCTTCGCTGGGCACAGGAAGACGCGGCCAAGCGCGCCAGTTACGGCCAGGCACCACAGACGAGCATGGCGGCGACTGACTTGATCAAGGGTTTGCTCGGTCGTGCGCCGGTCGCACAGCCTGCTGCACAACCTGCGGTTCAGCCCATCGCACCGGTACCGAAAGCATCAAAAGGTTTCACCGGCATGACCCAGGGAGAGGGCGACCTGCTGAAGAACTTTGATACACGTCAAAACAGCTTCGAGAACGGTGGCAAGCCTGAGACTGCCGAACAGTTACTGGCACGCATGGCGGCAACCTACGGAGTATCTGCAGCGCCCGAGACCAAGGAAGCGCCACGGCAGCAGCCCCCGGCGCAACCAGCCAAGCCAGGCGGACTGATTCAGCAAGCGGTCGGCCTGCTCGGCAACCGCCACAAGCAGATCGAGAAGGCCGCAGGTTATGCCAACGGCGGCAAGATCAAGGGACCGGGTACTGCTACTTCAGACAGCATCCCGGCCACGACCGGCACCGGCGAGAATATCCGGGTGGCCAACGGCGAACGCATCGTCAGCGTTGCCCAGGACCAGGCACTGCAGCGCATCGCCGAAATGCTTGGCTTCGAGTCGGTCGACGCGATGTTTGAGTCGATGACCGGCAAGCCGGTAGGCCCGACGATGAAGGGCGGGCAGATTGCCGCCGAGGGTGGCATGAACCCTGAAGATCAGTTCGGCCAGGCATCGGCAGCGAGCAGCCTATCGCCGATGAACGGCCAGACTACCCGGGCAGGCAGCTACCCGAGCAAGTTGCAGCAGGCTATCACCGGCGCCAAGGTCGTTCCGGCCGCCCCGAACGTTTCCCGCGGTGACGTCGGACCGTCCGTTGTGCAGCGCCAAGTCAGTGCCGAAATTGACCAACTGCGCGGACCAGCCGCAGAGCCTGTGCCACTCGGCAATGAGGGCCGCAGCGTGCCGCACCCGGTGTCGATACCAGCCAGCCGCCCAGGCGCGAATATTCTTGCCGCGATCAATGCCAGCGAGTCCAGCCTGCAGGGGCGCCAGACCACGCACATGGAGAACAACAACCTGCGCGAGTTTCGCGACGCCGGTGCCGGTATCACCACCCAGCGAGGGGCGAACGGTCGCCTGTCAATCACCAACGTCGGTACCGAGGGCATCACAGACCCGACGAACCGCGGCCTGGACGACAGTGCCGCTGCTGCCGCGCGACACGCTGACGATGTCAAGAACGGCCGAACACCGCAGCAGACCTACGAGCGGATGGTCCGAAACCGTTTGCTCAGTGACGCGACGAGCGACCAGATCACCGATCCCAACGTCCGCCAGCAGGCGATCCAGGGGCTGGCCATCATGAACGCCACCCAATCAGGCCAGACCCAGGCGAAGTCTGCGGACATGCAGCAGCAAATCGGCCAGCAGCAGCTTGATTCCCACAAACAATTGGCTGAGATCCAACAACGCCTGCTTGACCCGAACGCTACGCCGGAGCAACAAGCCCAGGCCGGCAAGTTGCTGCAGATGTTGAGCGGCCGCATCGAGAAGCCCGCGAATCTCCAGGCCATTGATGTCGAGGAACCGATCGACCCGAACCAGCCGCTACTCGGCAACAAGAAGATCCCTCACGTATTCAACCCCCGCACCGGGCAGAGTCGCCCGATGCTGCAGAACAGCCAGCCACAGTCCGACCCGATGGCCCAGGCACGAGCGGCCATCGCCCGCGGTGCGGACCCAAAAGCAGTCAATGCCCGCCTGAAGGCCCTCGGCCACCCGGAGATTAAATAATATGTTCGACAGCCTCATCCCTGACCCGTTTGCCGACCTGACCCCCGGCGCCAGCATTCTTCGCGCCGCCCAGCCCACGGGCGGCTTCGTCGCATCGGCCAAGCAGTCGGCCGGCAGCTTGATCAAGGGCGCTGGCCAGCTTGGCGCAGACTTCATCCCGGGCGTCGGCAAGGACAACGCACTCAAGCAGTACGGCCAGGAGGTGATCGACGCCAACCCGACCGCCATTCACTCGCTGGGTGACATCGCCGACAATCCAATGACCGCCGCCAAGGAGGCTGTGGGCAACGCTGGCGCCTCAATGGCCGGCATCGTCGGTGCTCGCCTACTTGGCCAAGGCATCACCGCCGCTGCACCGCTGGCTGGTCCAGCTGCGCCGCTGGTGGCTGGTGTTGGGCAAGGTATCAGCCTGCTCGGACCCTACGCGATGGCCGCCTTGCCCAGCTTCGGCGGTATCCGTGAACAGCAGGGGGCGGATGACTCCATCCAGGCCAAGGCAGCCGCGGCAGCCGGTGCGGCGACCGTCGGCGTGATCGAAAACAAGTTCGGCCCCCAGGAGTGGGCGCTGTCCGCTCTCACCAAGGGCGGGCGTGACCAGTTGGCCGAGAAGTTCGCCGCCAAGACCATCGGCGGCAGCGTCGCCAAGGGCGTTGGGACTGGTGCGGCAGTCGAAGGTGGAGAGGAGCTGGTCCAGAACCCGGTCGAGCAGCTGGCCGCGTTCCAGAACCCTACCACCGGCGAGAACATCCAGGACACGCTGTTTTCCGGTGCAATGGGCGCAATCGGGGGCGGGATTGTTGGCGGCCCAATGGCGGGCCTGTCACACCGTCGGCCGGCTGACGTTGCCGTCGTGCCGCGCGACGATGGCTTGGGTGCTGTTGAGATCGACCCGACAGTCGGCCCATTGAGTTCGGCCGCAGCTGACCACCTGCACCGCGGCGACGCCCAGGTCGCGGAAGCATCGACTGGCGACCTGTTCGGCGATCTGGCACCGGCACCGATTGAGCAGGCCATCGATCCACTCTTTGACTTGCTACCAGGCACCCAGGCCGACCCATTGGCCGAGTTTGCTGCAGAGGTTGAACCTGTCGCCCTGGCCGAAGCGCAAAGCATGCTGCAGCAGTCGCGAGCAGCTGGCTACGACGGCCATGCCATCGCACAGCATCCAGCCGGCGGCTATATGGTTGTGCCGCGTGAATGGCTGACTGCTGAGCAAGTGCAGCCAGTCGAGCAGACCATCGGCACCCCCGAGGCGACGACGACTGCCACCCCCTTCGCGGATCTTTTACCCGCGCCGGGGAGAAGCGGCCTGCGTAGCGCGCTCAGTGCCGCGACACGGACATCACGAATTCCCGGTATGGCTGGCGAGACTGTTGCAGACCCGATTGCCCAAGACATCATTGGTACGCGATCAATTGCCGAGCTTGATGGGGTCTTGGCCAAGTTGGGTATCACGTCGCTCAAGCCGCTCGGTGGCGGTGCTTCATCCACGGTGCTTGATGCAGGCAGCCGTGTCGTTCGGCTGGGTATAGGTGAGACTGTCGCTCGCCCGGCAATCGAGGAGATGCTGCAAGCAGAGCATGTCGGTTCCGTCGGTAGTGTGCGCTATGAGGTATTGCAGAAGGCAGACACCGCCGGCATCACAGAGGGTGATGTGCAGACTATGTCAGAGCGCCTGCGCACAAAGGGCTATGAGTTCTCCGACCCAGGCAAAGACAATCTAGGCCGCGTCAATGGGCGCCTTGTAGTGATTGATCCTGGCTCAATTTCTGCGATCAAACCCAAGTCAGTCGACCAGGCCGCCAACGTGGCCAACATCACCCCCAGCGAGGCGCAGAAAGCCGCGGGCAATTACGCCAAGGGGCATATCAAGGTAGGCGCCATCGATATCGCTATCGAGAACCCGGCCGGCAGTACGCGCACCGGCCCCGGCTGGACGACCAAGATGTCGGACCACTACGGCTACGTCAAGCGCACCACTGGTAACGACGGGGACCAGGTCGACGTCTATGTGAAGTCCGGTACCGCAGCCGACCATACCGGCCCGGTCTTCGTGGTCGATCAGTTCGACCCGGCCACCGGGAAGTTCGACGAGCACAAGGCCATGATCGGCTATCGCTTCCAGGGGGCGGCCATCAAGGCCTATGACGCCCACTTTGGCGACGGCACCGGCCCGACCCGTCGCAAGGGCGTTAAGAAGATGAGCGCCGATGAGTTCAAGAGCTGGGCGCAGACTGGCGACACTAGCAAACCAGCGGCGACCGAGCAGCCAGCCCCCGTCGAGGATTTCGGCGAGAAAATCGGTGGCGCCCGCAAAGACATCGCCAAGCCACTCGGCCCCAAACCCAAGGTCGCCGCCGCCCCCGTCGAGGCTGAACCCGGTTGGCGCAAACGCTTCAGCGCCGTGCAGAACATGCTGCGCAGTGACCCGAGCTGGAATCTGTTTGACACCAAGACCGGCAAGGCCGTCCGCGGTGCTGAATTCAAGTCCGAGACTGAAGCACGCGACGCCATCCCGATGATTGCCGTCGCCCAGAAGCACCGCGTGACGAGCTCAGGCGATGGCTACGAGATCATGCGCGACGTCTCCGACCGTAAGCGGGTGAAGGTCGTCGACCAGGTCTTCCCGACCCGGGACGACGCCATGCGCTATATGGCCGAGCACGCCCAGGAGATCATCGAGACCAAGACCAGTTTCCGCGAAGAGCTCTTTGCCCGTCCGGACAAGGTCATGCGCCAAGGTGCCGAACGCCGCACCGGCAAAGCCACAGCGGAGGACTTCACCCGGACGTTCGGCTTCCGGGGCGTTGAGTTCGGCCTCTGGAACAACCAGGACGAGCGCCAGGAGGTGATGAACCACGCCTACGATGGTCTGCTCGACCTGGCCGACGTGCTCAACGTGCCAGCCAAGGCGTTGAGCCTGAATGGTGACCTGGCGCTGGCCTTCGGTGCCCGCGGCCAGGGACTCTCCGGCGCCGTCGCTCATTACGAGCGCAATTACGGAGTCATCAATCTCACCAAGATGCAAGGTGCAGGCGCATTGGCCCATGAATGGTTTCATGCGGCAGACCACTACCTCGGCCGCCAGGATGGCAAGGCGAAGAGCGACAAGGTGACCAACAAGCGCGGCGACCAGGTCTTTGAGACCAACGGCCCGAGCGATTACGCCAGCCACGGTACGAGCTACAAGTCAGCGATGCGTGAGGAGCTGCGCGCCAAGTACCAGGCACTGATCAAGACGATGTTCAGCAAGGCCGAGCAGTATGTCGAGGACACCGCCCAAGCGGAGAAATTCGTCGGCAGCAGCCGTGATGCGCTGGTCAAGAGCCTGACCGGCATGCGCAAGCAACTGGAGAGCGCGCCGGAGTGGCTGAAGCGGAACAACAAGCCGGCCACGGCGGCGCAGCTGGCCGAGTTCGACCGCCTGGCGGCCGAGATCATCGACGGCAAGGCCTTTGAGCTCGAACTGCGCGCCGGCACCAAGCGGGCCAGTGCCATGCGGATGAGCAATGACACGCTGGACGCGCTGTCTGACATCTTCAAGGCCGTTCGGGGGCGGACTGGCATGAATACCGAGCGCACCGGGATTGTCGACGGCATTCGCGGCGACATGCGCCGCTACGCTGAACGGATGAAGATGCTCGACGACGCCCGCAGCGGCAACGAGAAGAGCAAGTCGGTACCGACCCGCTACGCGATGGACGCCAAGCGCATCGATCAGGGCAGCGCGACCGACTACTGGACGACGCCCCATGAGATGGCCGCCCGGGCGTTCTCGGCCTACGTCGAGGACAAGCTGCCTGGCCGGAGCGACTTCCTGTCCTATGGCAGCAACAACGCGATGCCTGAGTATCGGCTGTTCAATGTCCGGCCGTTCCCCGAGGGGGCGGAGCGTACTGCGATCAACCAGGCGTTTGAGGACTTCATGGGGGCGCTGCAGACCCGCGAGACCGAGAAGGGCACCCAGCTCTATGCCCAGGCCGCGAAGTCCGACAAAATCGACCGTCTCGACGATCTGGTCTATGGACTGGCCGCGCAAGGCAAATCATCGACCGAGATCCTGAGCGCCATCGCCAAGATGTCAGCCGTTCCGTTCAATCGCCAACTGGCGAAGTTGCTCCAGGCCAAGCGAGTCAGCGCGAATGTCACGGTCGACGATGGTAAGGGTTGGAAGATCCACGCTGGCCCGGGCAAGTATGCTGCTGCCTACAACCCGAAGACCAACACCGTCGCCCTGTTCCGGCCGGCGAGTGCCGAGCGCCATTTTTTGCATGAAATGACCCACGCCGCGACGCTTGAGGCACTTAGCCAGCAGAGCATGGCGGCCGGCCAGCTCAAAGTGCTTTATGCCCACGTCGCCGGCAAGCTCGGGAAGCGCAGCCACTACGGCCTGACCAACGTCGAGGAGTTCATCGCCGAAGCCTTTACCAACCCAAAATTCCAGAGTGCTCTGAAGAATCTCTCCGGGCTGGACTCGACGAGCCCCAGCGCCTGGCATTGGTTCATCCGCATCGTGCGCAATATTCTCGGCCTCGACACGAAGCACGATTCAGCGCTCAGCCAGGCGCTGGAACTTGGCGTAGAGTTGATGGATGCAGTATCCAAGCAATCACACAGCAACCGAACTCTCGACGCTGACGAGCTCACCACGCTACGTCGTGCTGCGTCTCGTCTTGAGCGCCCGGAAGCCGGCATTACCCTCGGCGTTACCGACGACGGCCGGGCCATCGCCACCGGCCCCAAGGGCACCCGTGTCCCTGAGCGTTATCTCAAGTTTGCCGAAACCCACGGTCTGAAATTTGAGTCGCGTCGCCTACCCGCTGGCAGTGGCATCAAAGCCCCAGCCATGCCGACCGCCTACCGCGAGGCCGGCGCCCGGTACTTCGGTGAGCTGCAGTCGGAGGCAATGCCGATTGAGCGCACCGGCAAAACTCGTTTCAACATTGAGCTGCTCGCCCCCAATGGCAAGCCTTCCAACCTGGATGAAAAGCAGCATGCCCAAGTCCGCACACCAGCCTTCAAAGCCTGGTTCGGCGACTGGGAGAATGACCCGAAGAACGCAAGCCAGGTAGTCGACGCCAATGGTGAACCGCTGGTCGTCTATCACGGCAGCACCCGAGGCGGTACCTTTACCGCGTTCAAACCCAACGACCGCGGCCTGATCTGGGCGGGGTCGAAGCGAGAGACCGCCGCAAGCTACGCCGGGGGCGACCTTGACGTCGATCTGAACCAGACCACCCGGCAACGCGGCATTCTTCCGGTGTTCCTCAATATCCGCAATCCGTCAGAGATCGAGGGCGGTGGCAAAAACTATTTCGAGCTGCCGAAGATCGACGGCCACGACTTCACCGATGGTTTCGCGCTGCAGGCCAAGGCTGCCGGCCGCGACGGTGCGATCATCCGCGACGTGATCGACGACGGGGGCGAACTGGATGATCAAATCGAGACCGCTGGCGACAACTATGTCGTGTTCGACTCAACCCAGCTGAAGAGCGCGACGCAAAATTCTGGCGAGTTCGACCCGAGCAATCCGGATTTGCGCTTCAACATTGCCGGGGGCACCACCAAGGACTGGCTCAGCCACCAGCTGGCCAATAACCGCAGCTGGGCACTCGGTGCCTTGACCCGCGATCAGCTGGCCGATATTTACGGCAAGACCATGCCCGAGGTGACCGCCTTCGACCGCGTCGTGCAGGCGATGGACCAGGAGCGCCAGACCATTGCCGAGAAGGCCGACACGATGGTCGAGCGCTGGCGTAAGTTGAAGACCAAAGAGGCCGACAGCCTGGCCGACATCATGCACACGGCAACGCTGGAGCAGTTCGACCCGGATCTGCGGACGGACGTCCAGACCCCGGAACAGTCGATCATGCTCAAAGAGTGGAAAGCGTTGAGCCCCGAGGCGCAGCAGCTCTACCGCGACGTCCGCGACCAGTACGCCGCCACCCTGGCCAAGCTGCAGCGCGGTCTGGTGAAACGGGCAGAACGGACCGATCAGCGCACTGCGGCAGCCATCCGTCTCGAGTTCGACAAATACCTGGCGGAAGGCCCGTATTTCCCCTTGGCGCGTTTCGGTGATTTTATTCTGATTGCTGAAAAGAGCGGAGAGCGCACGGTGGAGGCTTTCGAGAGTTCAGCCGTCCGCGAGAAGCGAGCACGCCAGCTGCGCATGAAAGGCTGGAAGACAAAGCTGACCGCCAAGAAGAGTTACAGCGTGGCCAAGGATGGCCCGGCCGGTGAGTTCGTCGGCCAGGTGCTGAAGTTGGTCGACGGCCTGGCGATTGAAGCCAAGGAGAAGACCGAGCTGATGGACTCGCTCAACCAGTTAGCGATTGGCAGCCTGCCGGACCAGTCGTACCGCAAACACTTTGCCCACCGGAAGGGCACGCCCGGCTTCAGCCAGGACGCCATGCGCGCCTTCGCCAGTTCGATGCAGCACGTTGCCCACCACGTCGCCCGGGTGCTCCACGGCGACGAACTGACGCTACTGCTCGACAGCCTGAACAAGCGGATCAGCCAGGACACCGGCGACGTCGATCTGACCGAGCAGCAGCAGGTCGCTAACGAACTGGCCAAGCGCCTGGATCTGATGCTGAACCCGACCACTCACCCGGTGACGGCGGCACTCGGCCAGGTTGGTTTCGTGATGTCGCTCGCCGGCAGCGTGGCCTCGGGACTGACCAACTTGAGCCAGACGGCGATGGTGACCTATCCGTTCCTGGGCGCCAAGTTCGGCTTTGACAAGGCCGCGGGGGCGTTGACCAAGGCCAGCAAGGACTATTTCGGCGGCAAGTGGGACAAGTGGTCCGGCTTCGTGCTGAAAGACAACCCGTCGCTGAACGCTGACGAGAAGGGCGCACTCGCTCATTTGGAGCAGACCGGCCTGATCAACTTGACGCAGGCGCACGACCTGGCCGGGACGGCCAACACCGACTCGACCCAGAGCCGGCGCGCCTTCGCAATCAATCGGGCCATGAAGATCGTCGGCTGGACCTTCCATGTGCCGGAGGTGTTCAACCGCCAGGTCTCGGCGCTGGCCGCCTACCGTCTGGCCCGGGAAGCTGGGCAGGACCATACCGCAGCCATCGAGCAGGCTCGCCAGGCGCTGATTCGCAGTCACTTCGACTACTCGGCCAGTAACCGGGCGCGCATGATGCAGGGCAACTTTACCCGTGTCATCACGATGTTCAAGCAGTACAGCCAGAACATGACCTACTTGCTCTGGCGCTCGGCCTACCAGGCGCTCAAGGGCGAATCGCCGGAAGTGAAACGCGAGGCCCGCCGGATGCTGGTTGGTGTTGCTGCCATGCACTTCGGTGCGGCCGGCACGCTTGGCCTGCCGCTGGGCGTATTCGGCGTCACCCCGCTGCTCGGCCTGCTGGCGATGGGCATGGGCGACGGAGATGATCCATATGACTGGCAGACCGAGTTTCGCAACATGCTGGCCGATGTCTTCGGTAAGCAGGGTGGCGAGGCCATCGCCCACGGTCCGCTGCGCCTGCTGACCAACGTCGACTTTGCCAGCCGTGTTGGTCTGGGCGATCTGTGGATCAGGGCACCGCACAAGGAGGCGGAAGGCCGGGATCTGGTCGAGGCCTGGTTGATCACGCTGCTCGGCCCGGTCGCTGGTTACGCCGGCAACATCGGTACGGCAGCCAAGGCGTTCGACGAGGGCAAAGTCGGCCGCGGGCTCGAGGCCATGCTGCCCAAGTTCATCGCGTCGCCGTTGAAAGCCGCCCGCTACGACCAGGAGGGCGTCAAGTCCTGGCGTGGTGATGATCTGGGTGTGCCGCTCGACGGGGGCGATATCTTCGGCGCCGCTTTGGGCTTCCAGCCGAGCAAGTTGGCTGAAATGCACGAGGGCCGGGCAGCCGTCAAAGGTCGTGAGGGCAAGCTGGCCGCGCGCCGCGAGGAGCTCCTGAACATGTTCAACGCGGCAACGATGGCCGGCGACTCGGAGATGCAGGCCGAAGCCTTGGCCGCGGTCGCGAAGTTCAACCAGGTGAATCCGTCGATGGCCATCAACGGGATGGCGCTACGCCGGTCGCTGCAGGCTAAGGTGCGGAACCAGGCGGCGATCAAGGATGGGGTGTATCTGGCGAAGCGCCGGGGGGATCTGCGGGCAGAAGGGCGATTTGCGAATGTGCAATGAGAAAAGCCGGGGAGACCCGGCTTTTTCACTTTTCCTTGACGAACGCCCGCAGAGTGATCTTGTTTATGTGTAAGCCATAGCTTACACTTATTGGATGATCGAAATCATCCAGAGCAACACCTTCGCCCGGTGGCTGGGCAAGCTGAAGGATCGCGCAGCCGTCATGCGGATCAACGCCCGGCTTCGTCGCTTGACCGAAACCGGCAACTTCGGCGATGCGAAGCCTGTGCGCGAGGGCGTCAGCGAAATGAGGATCGACTACGGCCCCGGTTACCGTCTCTACTTTATTCAGACTGGGCCGGTGCTGGTGGTTCTGCTCGCTGGTGGCGACAAGAGCACCCAGGATGCCGACATCAAACGCGCTATCGATATTGCCAAGGAGTGGAAGCAATGACCGAGAAATTTACCCGTTGGGATCCTGTTGATCAGCTGCAGAGCGGTGAGGACATGGCGCTCTACCTCGACGCCTGTCTCGACGAAGACCCGGGCGACGGCAGCGTGGTGCGTGCCGCCCTGAACGATATTGCTCGAGCGCAGGGGATGAGTCAGCTTGCCCGTGACACGGGGCTTACGCGAGAAGGACTGTACAAGGCATTGTCACCGGCCGGCAATCCGGAGTTTTCGACAATCCTGAAGGTCATCAAGGCGCTGAAAATTAAACTACATGCCACGCCTGGCGATGATCACCTGGCTGCTGCCTGATCGGCCACGGATGGCCAGGCGAAGCTAGGCCCGATGAAAATGGCCGTAATACTGCGACATTTCCTCCACCCACTCCTCCAGCGGAATATCTGAGGCGCTGAAGTCGCGCCGCTCGGCCATGACTCGCCGGTCGGCGAAGCCCGGAGGTAGGCTGCTTACCGATTTCCGGCGATCCTCGCCCCGGCGGCGATGATGGAGAAAATAGTAATTTGAGTTGGCCTGCGACCACGCTTCCAAGGAGGCCGGCGCAACATCAAAATTGCGGCGCTCTGCCCGGACTCGGCGCTCGGCGATGCCCAGCGGTGGGGAGCCTTCTCTTTGCCGACGGTCACTGTCGCTGCGGCATTTGGTCATGTAGGCACGCTCGCAATTAAAGGAGCATTGTCTGCCTAATTGGGCTCGATTGAAATATGACAAAAGTCATACTGTGCGAAGAAATGGCCCTCCGAAGAGGGCCATCCACCCGCGGGCAAGTTTGGAGACTACGCCGCGGGTGTCCTGATTCTATCGACAATAATCAGTAATTTCAATGGCTGTATTAACTGCGTGTATCCAGGGCTTCGGCAGCGACATCAGTGAGCGCTTCGATGTCTGCATCGGAGTCAAACGGGGCTGACATGCGCCACCCGGGCACTGTTGATCCAAACGGGTAACGATATGGGTAACAATTCTGTGCGATGTTTTATTGATCATTGTGCTGCAATTGATTCAGCGCTCAGTTCGATTCTGCCCATCCTTAGTCCCGGATAACCTCCGGGGCTTTTCTTCTTCGGCTTCTGTGTAGGGGGGGGTAGGAATCCACCGTCTATGCGAATCAACGCATTCTGTTGCGTCCTCACCCATTGCAAGCATCCGACCGTTTTGGGCGATATTAATAAAATCAACAGGTTGGCACCGGCCACAAAGTGGATTCCAGAATCCGACCTGTACCGTGGCGTAATGCGCAGCAACATGACGGCTGCTGAAGGCCGCTTCTGCCTGAATGACTTGCATGTCGCCTCTGGCGGTGCGGACAAGGACAAGCCGGGCAATTGGTCCGCACTTGATGAAACGAAGGCATTGGTGGCCGAGGCTTTAATTGACGGAAGTCCAGCAATTAAAACTCGGGCAGGTTCCTACGGCGGCAGCTTCGCTGTCATGGAGTTGGTCTATGCCTACGCCACTTGGATCAGTCCGGCGTTCAATGCTGACGTAATTCCCACCTACGATGTAGCCCGCCACCGGTCCGCAAACGATGCAGAAAATTCAGCAACGACAATTTGACTATCGGGAAAAAGTCGGTCAGTGATTCGCTGTAACTCGTCTTGGCCGGATGCGATGACCGAGACCCACAAATGACTTTGGTCAATCGGACTGATTGAAGGAATGCCGGGCTTGTGGTCGGTCCGTAGACCGGAGTACGCGCCAGAACCTGATTCAATCCTTCGTCCGTAAATTCGATTCATGGCGCTTTCGGTGTTACCTCCGCGAATATCTGAGGCCGTGGAAACTCGCCACTTTGGCTATCGGTGTTGGCCTATTGATCGCCGGTTCGTTTATTGAGGAAGCGCCGGACTGGAATATAGCAGTTTCAATCATCATGGCTGGCTTTACCTATTTGCTCGCCGGCTGGGCAATGCATGTGATGGTCGAGAGGCGTTGGCGGCAGTGGCCGGTGATGCTGCTGGCTACATGGTGGTGCGTCGATGGCTGCTATGCGCTTTACTGGTCGATCGTTAATCCGGCCGCACTCGCACTCATGCGTGATGCCAACTGGCCAGCATCGCTGTCATTGTTCTGGATGTGTGGCCTTGTCTGGTAACCTACCCGCATACCTGCACTGTAGCTGGCTCGGTTTTCTATACTTTTTCTTCACGGTTCCCAGCGATGTTCAGCATTTGCTGTATCTGTGGAAGTTTGTCGCAGCCTAAACGCGTCAGCGTGCAGCGTGCAGCGTGCATCGGGCATCAGTTGCTCAGAGTCGCGCCCGGGCTATTTCGTTGCCAATCTGATCCGCCTCTATTCCTCACGCGCCAAGCTGAGGCAGTAGTCGGGTTCTTGGGGCATCGATGCTTCTAGCCCTTCTCGCGCCGAACTATCGAGGTTTTCTAAGGGATTATTGGTCTTGTCCTAAAAGCCCAGGGCAAGCGTCTGTCTGCTGTTGGCTCTGCTAAAATCGGGAGCTGAATTTCGGCGCACCCGGCGCCTGTCTCGTGGAGAAAACTTAATGTACAAGTCCCCCCTCATCCAGGATCTGCAGGATCGCGGCCTGATCGCCCAGATCACCGACGCGCAAGCGCTCGATCAGTTGCTGGCCAGGGGGGCTGTGACACTTTATTGCGGCTTCGACCCGACAGCGGACAGTCTGCACCTTGGCCACCTCGTTCCGGTGCTGATCCTCAAACGATTCCAGGAAGCTGGTCACAAGCCCATCGCGCTTGTTGGCGGCGCCACCGGCATGATCGGTGACCCTAGCTTCAAGGCTACCGAGCGCAAGCTCAACACGCCCGACATCATTGCCAGTTGGGTAGATAAAATTCGTGGCCAAGTCGTTCCGTTCCTCCTGTTCGATGGCCCCAATGCAGCTATTGTCGCCAATAACTACGACTGGTTTGGCGGCATGGGCGCACTTGAGTTCATGCGTGACATCGGCAAGCACTTCTCGGTCAATGCCATGATCAAGAAGGAATCCGTACAGCAACGCCTCCAGCGTGAAGATCAGGGCATCTCCTATACTGAGTTCTCCTACAGCCTTCTGCAGGGCTACGACTTCGCCGAGTTGAACAAGCGCTATGGCTGCCAGTTGCAGATTGGTGGCTCAGACCAGTGGGGTAACATCGTCGCCGGCACTGATCTGACACGCCGCCTGAATCACCAACACGTTTTTGGCCTAACTCTGCCGCTTGTAACCAAAGCCGACGGCACTAAATTTGGCAAAACAGAGTCCGGCGCCATCTGGCTCGACGCCAAGAAGACCTCGCCGTACGCCTTTTACCAGTTCTGGCTGAACACCAGCGATGCCGATGCTTATAAATTCCTGCGCTATTTCACTTTCCTGCCAGTTTCCCGGATTGCCGAGATCGAGGCTGCCGACAAGGCCAGTGGCGCCAAGCCCGAAGCTCAGCGCATCCTAGCCGAGGAGGCTACCAGCCTCGTACACGGGGCTGAAGCCCTGGAAGCCGCTCAGCGCATCAGCCAGAGCCTGTTCTCTGGTCAGTTGAGCGCGCTGACCGAAGCTGACCTTGAACAGCTCGCCCAGGATGGCATGCCCGGCGTTCTGCTGGACAAGTCGGCTGATGGCCTGATCGACGCACTGGTTGCGGCGAACCTGGCCAAATCCAAATCCGAAGCTCGCGCCTTTATCCAGAGCGGTAGTGTCAGCATTAATGGCAACAAGGTAGATGCGCTGGATCATGCTTTTTGCCAGGATGAGCAATTATTCAATCGTTTCACGTTACTGCGCCGAGGCAAGAAAAACTACGGCTTGATCAACTGGCAATAAAGCTCTGCGTAGCCATAGTCCCCTTGGTGGTTTGGCTGCGCTGTTGTAAGAGGGCTTCTCTCTGATCCCAAATAGTCAGTGTGCAATATATTGTGAATTATTTTCGATGGAGTATTGACGTATCTATTTAAGGCTGTAGAATGCGCCCCTCTCCTGCAGCAGGCAGTGTTTTTGGCGGTAGTGGGGGAGTCGGGTTTAGCGGATAAATGAACGTTGAGCTTGAC